>ERZ795053.268-NODE-268-length-65948-cov-7.532500_pt1 | contig 65948 bp, 45 predicted proteins | sample MGYA00375137_ERZ795053 | MGnify/ENA primary metagenome ERZ795053 (study PRJEB30182, sample SAMN05720284) | activated sludge metagenome | isolation source: Anaerobic digester | place: Hong Kong | collected 2014-12-17 ...
AGTACCACCTGAAGTTAAACCAATAGCATCGTTGTTGATACCATCGTCCCACTGCAGACTTGCAGAAGTTGCAGGAGCATCCCATGTTAATACAATGTCATTGTTAATTGATACAATATCAGGTACAACATTGAAATTCATTGGTGCTGGGGGTAATGCAGGCATAAATGAATAACCTTCATCGAAACATACATCATCATAGTATGCTCCTGGATCACCACCACTTGTAGAACCGTAGTAGTCAATACCACCAATTGTTTGAGCATTGGCAAACCACATGATCTCTTCACCGTCGAATTTAACAACAGCATAACCTGTTTCGAAGTCGTAGTTAATTTCTACCATGAACCAGGTATCCTGATCATAGGTGAAGGTTTCAGTTGACTGACCAGCAAATGATCCGGTTCCACCGTCATCAAAGAAGATTTCGAGGTTCCAGCCAACACCTGCGGTAGGTTCATCCTGAACATTGAAATATCCTGAGAATCCTGAAGGAACATACATGTAATGTGTGTATAGCCATTGACCTTGATCAATTGGTGCATCACCAAATTGAAGAACGAGGTCAATTGTACTGGCATTCACCTGGAATGAATTACCTGGGCTATTTGATTGAGCATCTGATACAGGAGCATCTTCAGCAGAACCAGGAGATCCTGACCATGTTGTCCATGGGTCACCCAATTGTTCTGCTACAAAGCCACCAACAGTGAGGTCATCAAAGTTGTAACATACATCAGGCTCAATAATTTCACCAGGTCCGAAACATACGTCATCATAGTAAGCACCCGGATCACCTCCTGAGTTAGCACCATAATAATCGATACCTCCAATAGTCAGGGTATTTTCGAATAACAGGATCATTTCATCATCGAACATGATATAAGCAAAACCTGATTCGAGATCATAGTTAATGGTAACCATGAACCATGTATCCTGGCTATAGGTGAAGGTTTCGGTAGATTGTCCTGCGAAAGAACCGGTTCCACCATCGTCGAAATAAATTTCGATATTCCAGCCCACACCAGCAGTAGGATCAGTTTGAACATTAAAGTATCCTGAATTACCTGAAGGTACATACATATAATGAGTGTACATCCATTGACCGGTAGAAATTGCACTTGCTCCAAATTGCCTTACAAGGTCGATGGTAGCAGCATTTACCTGGAATGAATTACTTGGGCTGTTTGATTGAACGTCAGATACAGGAGCATCTTCAGCTGAACCAGGAGATCCAGTCCATGTTGTCCAAAGTCCACCTAATTGCTCAGCAACGAAACCACCAACTGTTAAATCATCAAAGTTATCACATGGAGCAGCTGAGGATCCAGTGAAACAATGATCATCAAAATGTGCACCCGGAGGAGTTCCACCGGCACCAGGATTTGCAAAGAAGTTAGCACCACCAAGTGTTAATGCACCTGCAGTACCAAATGTACCTAAGGTCCACTGATATTCGAGTTCGAGGTTTTCATCAATGTAGAATTGACACCAGTCATTATCAAGGTCAACCATCAATTTAATGGCATACCAGGTATCATAAGCATAAGGAATGATAGCTGCACCGGCAGCACCACCATCAACAACGATGGTCATGTCGTCTTCAAACATAGCCTGGAAGCCCCACTCAGTGCCCGGAACAACATCTTTCTGCAGATTGAAATAACCTGTTTTACCTGTTGGAACATAGATATTGAATGTGAATTCCCATGCACCAGCAGTTAAATTCTCATCGTTGAATAACTGAACAAGGTCAGTGGTTCCCTCAACAAGAATTGAATTATCAGGACTTACAGAATACATATCAGAAACGATAGCATCTTCAGCTGTACCAGGAGCACCACTCCAGGTAGTCCAAAGACCACCAAGTTGTCCTGCTACGTAACCACCAACAGTAAGATCATCAAAGTCTTCGCAATCACCTGCAGGAGGGGTATAGTTTACAGTAGCTGAAGCTGTATTTGAAGGATCTGATTCGCCAGTTTCATAAACTGCAGTTACGAAATAATCATAAGTGCCATTGGCAAGACCCATATCAGCATAGTTAGTACTTCCTGTACTGGCAATCATAGCACCATCACGGTATACGTTGTAGCTGATATCTGATGAACCACCACCTGCGAGTTCAAGACCCCATAGGTTAACATTTTGTGAAGTACCAATAATTGCCCAATATCCCGGAACGATTGCACCATCTATACATAGACCACCGGCAATACCTGTTCCAACAGCTGCAACTGACCCAACATCAAATGTCAGTCCTGTTTCAGCTCCTGAAGGCAATTCCATTTGGATTAACTCATTAGATGTTGCACCGGTTTGTGAATATCCCCAGAGGTATTCGCCACCACTGTAGTTATCATAAGCAAGGCCATAATAACTTGGAGCGGAAACACCACATGGGAAGCTACCCAGGTTAGCACCGGTTTTGTCAAATTTAGTGATATCATCTGACCAGTTGTTGCAATAGAAAGCATCATCGTTTTCATTGTAAGCAACGGCACGACATGCAGCTGGTCCGGTAAATGTACTTACCAAAGTTTGAGCATCAAAATCCATTTCGAAAATGGTTGTTGAAGCAGCACCACCATAGAAATAAGTGCCATCATAAGCAATGTCCCTACAGCCTGTAGCAGCTGCAATAGTGAATACATCGATGTAGTTACCACTGGCATCGTAACGATAGAACTCACCTGCACCATTCCATTTTGAAGTATAAATGTAGTTTCCGTCAGTTTCGATTCCGGCTTCACCACTACCAACTCCAACAGGAACATCAAATAATAAGTCGAATTGAGCATCTGATGGAGGATAAGGTGTATTGTTAGCAGCAGAGCTGATTTCCAAAGCCGGTGAACCAATTGTTGCACCATTAGCTGTGAAACTTCCTTTACCACCAGGAGCATCCCATGTCAAATGTACATCCGTCATATCAACAGTTGCCTGAAGGTTTGTTGGAGGATCCAAAGTCACCATACCTGCTTCTTCGATAGTGAAATCATCAAAATAGAAATCAGTGGTTGCATTTGCACCAAAAATATCAACAGCAGCCAGTTGAAGCTGTGCACCTGCGCCATTAGCACCAAGTGTCCATTGCCATTCATGGATCATCGATCCGTCTAACCAGAACTGAGCCATGTCATTATCGAGATCTACCATTACAGTAGCCATCATCCAGGTATCAAAGTCGAAAGTAAAGGTAGCAGCACCGGTTGCACCAGCATTGATTGAACCATCACCACCAACATTGAAATATGCTTCAAAGCCCCACTCGTAAGCACCATCAAAATCGGTCATTACATTAAAATAACCATCATTACCTGATGGTACATAAATCATTAATGATACATTATATGCACCAGTTGTAAAATAGGTAGCAAAATTATGAACGAGGTCATTGTTTTGAACAATATTTACTGAATTTGAGCCACTATAAGCATATGCATCAGATACCCATGCATCTTCGGTAGCGTCGCAAGGAGCATTGCTCCATGTAGTCCAGTCAGCTGGATTTTGACATGCCAGTTGTTCGCCAGCATTATAAGCTTCAAAATCATCAAAGAAAATAGCTGTACTTGGCATACCTTCAACTACATTAACGGTATAGTCTTCAACCTCACCGTATGAAGTAGTTCCACATGGATCGAAAGGACAGTCACTGCCTGACCATTTCAGACGAACCCTCATACGAGTTGAGCCTAGCGGAGCATCACCCGGAATAGCAATATCATACATAATCATATCACCACCATTACTGATGTCGCAAACAAGCATTTCATCATCAGCGAAAGTTCCATCCATATTGAAGTCAATCCATACTCCCCAGTCATCAGAAGTATAAGCGTTTCCATTATAAACAGTTAATTGGTAAGTACCACCTTGTTCAACATCCGTTGAAAGTGAGGTCCAATCTTCGTAACCATTTTCACCGGAAGTTAAGTTGCTGATATCACCGAACTCAACACCATCAATAAACTCATCACCACCACCGGAAGCTTCGCAATATTCGAGGCCACCACTAACAGCAGCGGTAAAATCACACATGTTTCCGTAAGTAACACCATCACATGAGCCAGCGATACCTGATAACCAATTGGTTCTGTATCTCAAGGTATGATTTCCAGCAGGAGCATCTGCAGGAATAGTAATATCGACTGTGTAGTCAACGTTAGCATCTGTACAAACGAAATCATCAACCAGGTGCTCAGCGTCATCCATAAAGAGGTCATCATTCCAGTCAACCCAAACATCAACATAAGTGCTGCTGTAGCCAGCCTGCATAGTTAATGTGTAAGTCATTCCTGGTTCAAAGGTGTGAATCATATCGGTAAAATCATGATACCATGCATAAGGAACTCCATCACATGCTATTGATACGCCGTTAACATCAGCTAAATCCCAGTAAATAAGACCATCACCGAAATCACAGCCAGTTGCATACAAACCGTCTAAACACAAGCTTGGCTCAATGTTTTCAACAGTTTTTGATTTACAGTCATTAGCTGAGTTTTCATCACCTGTTAATGTTACACATGCATCAATACTATATGTACCATAAGCTGAAAGATCAACCGTGGTAGCAAAAGTATGATCATAAGTGTCTCCTGAATTAAGGGTTGTTGAAACTGATTCAACAACTGGTGTTCCTCCGTCAAATGTGAACTCAACATCAAAACTTGTTTGAGTAGCGGTTCCATAGTTTTTAACGGTAATGGTTACGGGCTCAGCGCCTGTTAAATTCAACCCTGAAGCAGGTTGACTAATAACCTGAACACCGAGATCGTTGGTTGGTAATGGACCGGAAGAGCAGAGTTCAAGACCCCAGATATCCACATTTTGAGCAGTTCCCAAAATTGTCCAGTAACCAGAAACGATTCCGTCGGCAATTGCTAAACCACCAGCGATACCGGTTCCAACAGCTGCTACAGATCCAACATCAAAGTAAGTTCCTGTTTCAGCACCACCAGGTAAAGAAATCTGAACTAATTCATTCAATGTTGCACCGGTTTGTGCATAACCCCAAAGATATGGGCCGTCGCCACAATAACCGGCACCCTGATATGCAAAACCATAATAACTAATTCCGGTTGGACCTACAGGAAATGATCCGAGGTTTGCGCCTGCCATATCAAACTTGGTAATATCATCTGACCAGTTATTGGCGTAAAATGCATCCTCATCTTCATCGTAAGCAATTGCTCTAACAGCAACAGGAGCAGTAAAAGTACTCACCATTGATGCAGAGGCAAAATCCATCTGGAATACAGTAGTTGCCGCAGCACCACCATAAAAATACGTTCCGTCAAATGCGATATCTCGACATCCGGTTGAGCCGGCAACGGTAAATGTTTCTACCCAGTTACCGCTGAGATCGTACTTTTGGAATTCGCCTGCACCATTCCACATGGAGGTATAAATGTAAGATCCGTCGGATTCAATACCGGCTTCACCTCCACCTATGCCAACGGGCCAATCAAACTGCAAGTCAAACATATCTTCACTTGCAATTGGAACACCCGCAGACTTTGTTTTTGGCCCAAGCTCTCTAGCAGAGTTTTGGGCAAAAAGCATACCGGTAGAAATTAATCCTACCAAGAGTGCTAATCCAATTTTTGTAAAAATTTTCATAATGATTAAAATTTAGTAAGGAAATGATTTAATGATCCATTTTTTTTTCTGAAAACAAATGTAGAATATTTTTATGAAAATACAAATTATATTTTGCCTGAAAACTAATGAAATTCATGTATTCAGGCTATCTTATTCGATCTAATGCCATATTAATAGCTTCAATATGGTCAAATGCGAGTTCAGGAATACTACTCATTTTGAACCATTTAGCATCGCTGGCATCGTCGCCACCCCTCACTTTAGATTTTTGATAATCAATTTTACCAAAAAAAGTAACGGATACTGTTCGCCCCCTAGGATCGCGGCCAAGGGCGCTGAAGGTATGCAATTGTTTAAGTTGATCCATCCGAAGTTCAAGACAGGTTTCTTCTTCCAATTCTCTAACCACTGCTTCTTCTACAGTTTCTTCCATTTCAACAAAACCACCGGGAAGCGCCCACATCCCTTCAAAAGGATAATGCTTGCGCTGAATTAATAAAACTTCAAATTCATCTGCTTTTCTAAATACAACAGCATCAACAGTTAGTGCCGGACGTGGATAGTCATATGTAAATGGCATGTATTCCTGAAATTTGTTTATAAATAGGATTTAATAACAATTGGAATAGCTGTTTTGTTATTTTATTTCGCTTCCATTATTAAAATCATGTTCCGGTGAAACAAAACATAATGCACCTTCACTGTTTTCAGCAGAAAGGATCATTCCGTTTGACTCGATCCCTTTTAATTTTTTAGGCGCCAAATTTACAAGAATACTAACTTTTTTACCGATGATTTTTTCAGGTTCATAATGCTCTGCAATACCTGAAACCACAGTCCTTTTATCAATTCCTGTATCAATAAGAAGCTTTAGAAGTTTTTTTGTTTTGGGGACTTTCTCCGCCTCAATAATAGTTCCTACACGGATATCCAATTTGGCAAAATCATCATACTCGATGTTCTCTTTTACAGGGGAAATTTTAGTTTCTTGCTGATTTGCTTTTTTTGTTTCCAGCAGTTTTTGAACTTGTACATCAATTTCGGCATCTTCAATTTTATCAAATAAAAATGCCGGCTCATTCAATTGGTGACCGTCAGGAAGCAATTTTGGGCTTCCGGCCATTGACCAATCCATTGCTGGCAGGTTGAGTAAATTTGATAATTTATTTGCTGAAAATGGCAAAAAAGGCGCGGCAACAATTGAAAGGTTTGCACAAATTTGCAGCGAAACATTCAATATTGTTTGAACACGTTCAGGATCTGTTTTAAAAATCTTCCAGGGCTCTGCATCAGTAAGGTATTTATTACCAAGGCGAGCCATGTTCATCATTTCATTTAAAGCTTCTCTGAACCTAAAATTCTCCAGGCTTCTTCCAATCCTGGAAGGCAATTCATTTAGCTCCGCTAAAACAACCTTATCGGGCTCACTGAATTCAACTGGGGCCGGCACTTTACCATCAAAATATTTTTTAGTTAATACCAGTGTACGGTTTACAAAATTGCCAAATATTGCAAGTAACTCATTGTTATTTCTTGCCTGAAAATCCTTCCAGGTAAAGTCGTTGTCTTTGGTTTCAGGTGCATTTGCAGTTAAAACATAGCGAAGTACATCCTGTTTGCCCGGAAACTCTTCAAGGTATTCGTGCAACCAAACCGCCCAATTACGCGATGTAGAGATTTTATCGTTTTCAAGATTTAGAAATTCAAATGCGGGAACATTGTCAGGCAATATATAACTTCCTTCCTGCTTTAACATCGATGGGAAAATGATGCAATGAAAAACGATATTGTCTTTACCAATAAAATGTATCAACCTTGAATCGTCCGATTTCCAGTAAGGTTCCCATTCTTTTCCCGTTTTTTCAGCCCATTCACGTGTTGCTGAAATATAGCCAATCGGAGCATCAAACCACACATACAGTACTTTTCCATCAGCTCCTTCAACCGGAACTTTTACACCCCAGTCGAGATCGCGGGTAACAGCCCTCGGTTGTAATCCCAGGTCGATCCATGATTTACACTGGCCGTAAACATTTACCTTCCAGTCATCCTTATGACCCTCCACAATCCATTCCCTGAGCCAGGATTCATATTTGTCAAGCGGTAAATACCAGTGTTTTGTTGCCTTTTTTACAGGTTTGTTGCCACTTAAAACCGAAACGGGATTGATCAGATCATCGGCGCTCAGTGAAGTCCCACAGTTTTCACATTGATCACCATAAGCTTTTTCAAAATTACAATGAGGACAGGTTCCGGTAATATATCGGTCAGCTAAAAAATGCTGCGAAGATTCATCATAATACTGCTCTGAAGTTTTCTCAACAAATTCGTCCTTATCATAAAGCGTTTTAAAAAAATCAGAAGCTGTTTCGTGGTGTATTTGATTGGATGTTCTGGAATAAATATCAAAGGAAATTCCAAAATCCTCAAAGGCTTTCTTAATAATACCATGATATTTATCTACTATCTGCTGTGGTGTAACTCCCTGCTGTCTTGCTTTAATCGTAATCGGAACACCATGTTCGTCGGAACCACCGATAAATAACACATCCTCTCCCCTGGAGCGCATATATCTTACATAAATATCAGCCGGTACATAAACACCTGCCAAATGACCAATATGGATAGGTCCATTAGCATAAGGCAAAGCCGATGTTACAGTATATCGCGCAAATTTTTTCTTTTCTGCCATAAAATTCGGTAATTATTGTCTAAAAAAACCCGTATTTTCGGCAAAGATAATCAATTGTAATACAAAGAAAACAGTCAAAAATAATGAACAGACCTCCTTTTTTGAGCAAGGGTGATTCGATAGCTATCGTTGGACCAGCGGGAAAAATAGATCAATCTGTTGTTTTAAAGGCAGCATCAGTTCTCAGGGAATGGGGATTACAGGTTCAGCTTGCTCACCATCTATTTGATGATTTTTTGGGGTTTTCAGCAAGTGATGAAGATAGGAAGAATGACCTTCAGGAGGCTTTGGATGATTCAACAATCAAAGCGATTATGTGTGCCAGGGGAGGGTATGGTACCAATCGAATCATTGATTTTTTGAACTTTGAATATTTCAGAAAAAATCCAAAATGGCTCATCGGATTCAGCGACATCACCGTTCTGCACAACCATATCCTTAATAACTTCGGCATCGAAACCATCCATGGCACGATGTGTAATGGCTTCGTAAGCGAAAATACATCATCAGAAACCATAGAATCATTACAGAAAGTATTATTTGGTGAAAAAACTACCTACCACGTTGAACCACACAGTTTATCAGAAAGAGGAATTGCAAAAGGAATTTTAACAGGCGGGAATCTTGCTATTTTAATCAGCCTGCTCGGAACAGCTTCTGATGTGCAAACATCCGGAAAAATTCTGTTTATTGAAGAGGTTGGTGAATATCATTATCGTATCGACCGTATGATGATCCAACTAAAAAGGGCCGGTAAGCTTAAAAATCTTGCCGGGTTGATCGTTGGTGAGTTTAACGACATGCCTGATAAAGCAGAAAATTTTGGAAAATCCGCTTATGAAATTATTGCTGATGTAGTAAGTGAATTCAACTATCCGGTGCTGTTCGGTTTTCCGGCAGGTCATGGGAAGGATAATAGATCACTGATTTTTGGAAGAGAAATAACACTTGAAATAAATGAAACAGCTGTAGTTACATTCTAAATTCATGGCTGAGCACAATAAACTTGGTAAAAAGGGCGAAGAAATAGCTGCAAGGTACCTCCGGGGACTTGGATATAAAATAGTTGAGCAAAACTGGCGACACAAAAAGGATGAAATTGATCTTATTGCTTTTGATGGAAGTTTTTTAGTCATTATTGAAGTAAAGACCAGAAGTACCAGTTTTTTTGGTGATCCGGAGGAAGCCGTAACTGATAAAAAAAGGAGGTTTTTGATTCGCGCAACGGAAGCATATCTTGAAAAAAAAGATCTTTACAATGAAGTTCGTTACGATATCATTTCAATTATAATAGAAAACAGGGAAGAACGAATAAAACATATAAAGGATGCATTTTATCCAACCCTGTATGACTAAACCTCAATCGAATTAAAGTTAGGGATTTCGCGTAAATATTTCACAGAGTAACTTTCGTAATCCAACATACAGCAAATATGTGTAAGGCCATTGGTTACCATTAGATAAGGCACTTGCAGCGTCATATTGTATCGGATTATCTGATCAAACACCTCTTCGTTTAATTCAATTTCAGGAGCCTTGCATTCCACAATTACAATGGGTCTGCCTGATCTGCTGTAAACCACTGCATCCGTTCTTTTATTCCGTTTAACCACTTTGAGGCCGGTTTCTATAGCAATTAAGGAGTCGGGGAAATTTTTATCTTCAACTAAAAAACGGATAAAATTTTGCCTGACCCACTCCTCATTCGTTAAAACAACAAACTTTTTACGCCATTGGTCAAAAATCTTTTGTTTACCTTCAACTATTTGGATTCTAAATTGATATGTAGGTAAATTTAATTGCTGCATTGTGTCAAATTACGTTTTCAAAAGTAGAAAAATATTAAAATTTGAACCCATCAAACTAATTAAAGATCAAATATTTGGGATATAGAATATAAAAGAAAACAATTGTTTGCTATTGATAAAAATATTTCTACCTTTGCACCCCAATTTTATAAGGCCACTTAGGCTGTGGCCTCAAATGAAAGAAAAAATCGTGAACTACTTGAAAGAATTACGGATTCCATTTAAGGGATTAAAGATTGGAAAACACGATTATGATTGGGAAATAAATCAAAAGTTCTTTGAGATTTATGACAATTCAGATGTATTGGATTGCAAGATTTCTGTGAAGCTTGAGTTGGATAAAACCGAGCGGATGCTTTCGCTGGATTTTGAAATTGATGGAGAATTGACCTCTGTTTGCGACAGATGTTTGGATGAAATAAAAATACCTGTTTCAGTTAAGGAACAGTATATTTTTAAGTTTGGTGCAGAGCGATTGGAGGAATCAGAAAATGTGATGGTTATACCTGAATCGGATTTTCAAATAGAGGTGGCTCCTTTGATTTATGATTATATCATTTTATCACTGCCCATTCAGAAAATTCATGGAAAGCATGGTATTAAACCCACAAAATGCAATACTGATGCGCTAAAATACCTGGAAAGTCATGATGATAAAGATGAAATTGATCCCCGATGGGAGGCTTTGAAAAATATTAAACTTGATAATAACAACTAAATAATTATACAAAATGGCTCATCCGAAGAGAAAAATATCGAAGACAAGAAGAGACAAGAGGAGAACCCATTATAAAGCAGAAGCTCCTGTATTGGCCAAATGCGCTGCTACTGGTGAAGTTCATCGTTACCACCGTGGATATTATATCGACGGAGACCTTTATTATAAAGGTAAACTGGTGTACTCAAAAGCTGAAGCTGAGTAATTGACTCCCTTTACTATTCTTTAAATTCTGTCCATGAAGATTGGTTTAGACGTAATGGGTGGTGACTATGCCCCGGAAGTAACCATTGAAGGGGCCCTGTTATCATTGGATAAACTTGCATCCGAAGACAGGATTTTTTTATTTGGTCCCGAAGACATTATCACTGAAAAAATCCATGAAAAAGGTGGAAACCTTAAGGATTTTACAATAGTACATTGCCCCGATGTAATTGGTATGGGAGAACGGCCTATCAAAGCCTTTACCCAAAAACCTGCCTCCAGTATTTCCATGGGTTTCAGATACCTGAAAGGCAAAAAAATTGATGCTTTTGCAAGCGCCGGAAATTCCGGTGCTGTGATGGTTGGAGCTATGTATAGTGTAAGTAATATCAAAGGGGTTATCCGTCCCAGTACGCTTACAACACTTCCCAAGGAAAACGGTGGCATGAATGTTATGCTTGATATCGGAACCAATCCGGATATAAAACCCGATATTTTATACCAGTTTGCAATCCTGGGTTCCATTTATTCAAAGCATGTGCTTGGTGTAAAAAAACCTCGAGTTGGTTTGTTAAATATTGGTGAAGAAGAAGAAAAGGGAAACCTGCTTTGCCAATCCGCATTCCGCCTTATGAAGGATTCTGAGGATTTTTACTTCTATGGAAACATTGAAGGTCGTGACCTTTATAAAGACAAAGCAGATGTGATTGTATGTGATGGCTTTACAGGTAATATTGTTTTGAAGCAAATTGAAGCCATGTACAGAATGCTAATGAAAAGAAATCTGGTGGATGATTTCATTAAAAAATTCAATTACGAAAACTATGGCGGCAGCCCTATTCTTGGTGTAAATGGATCAGTAGTTATTGGACATGGAATTTCAAGTTCAAAAGCTATTAAAAACATGATTTTACTTACACACGACATTCAGCAGGCAAACCTTACGGGCAAAATCAAGCGAGTCATGAACAAGTATATCCAAAGTAAATAAATATTATTTTTGGGCCTGAGTTTATTATCAGATTATTTAAGTAATGAATAAAATAAGAGCAGCTATTACAGGAATTCACGGTTATGTACCTGATTATATTCTAACCAATAAAGAACTGGAAACCATGGTTGATACCACTGATGAGTGGATCACCACACGAACCGGTATCAAGGAAAGACATATTTTAAAAGGGGAAGGACTGGGAACATCTGACATGGCTGTTGAGGCAGTAATGGGCTTATTAAAAAAAACCAACACTGACCCGTTGGATATTGATCTGGTAATTTGCGCAACGGTATCACCTGACATGGTTTATCCTGCAACAGCAAATATTATCAGTGATAAAGTTGGAATTAAAAATGCCTTTAGCTTCGATTTAAATGCTGCCTGCTCAGGATTTATTTATGCATTAACGACGGCTTCAAAATACATCGAAACCGGATCCTATAAAAAAGTATTGGTTGTGGGTGGGGATAAAATGTCATCCATTGTTGATTATACTGATCGACAGACTTGCGTAATATTTGGTGATGCTGCAGGAGCAGTTTTACTGGAACCAAGCACCGACGGGATGGGAATTCAGGATACAATTCTTAGAACCGACGGATCAGGTCGGGTTCACCTTCATCAAAAAGCCGGCGGCTCAGTGAAACCTGCCAGCCATGAAACAGTAGCCAACCGTGAGCATTTTGTTTACCAGGAAGGGCAGGCTGTTTTTAAATTCGCCGTTTCCAACATGGCTGATGTTTCTGTGGAAATCATGGAAAAAAATAACCTGACTTCAGATGATATTGCCTGGCTTGTTCCGCATCAGGCCAACCTGCGTATCATTGATGCCACGGCACGCCGAATGGGGCTCGCCAGGGATAAGGTAATGATCAATATTCAGCGATATGGCAATACAACCAATGGAACAATACCTATGTGCCTTTATGAATGGGAAGACAAACTAAGAAAAGGGGATAACATTGTTCTTGCAGCCTTCGGGGGCGGATTTACATGGGGTGCTGTATACTTAAAATGGGCTTACGACGGAAATAAAGCATAATTTCTCTGTACAAATTTCCCACTTCTAAAATCATTTATTCAGGCTATTTCTCCCACTATAATTAGTAATTGAGTAAATCCTACATTTCTCAATAAAACACTGAGTTTTTAACAGAAATACAAATTACTTGTATTTAATACTATATTGTTAACAATTCATAAAACAAGTTTATAGGATAATTATTCTCGAACTTTCGTGTTTTATATTGGTTGTATTTATATATGTTTTAAGTAAAAACCAAAATTTAAAAAAATGAAATATTTAAAAATATCGATCTTAAGTTTAGCCGTTTTAACCATGTTTTTTACAATAAATGGCTGCAATAGCGAAAGTTCCAAAAATGACAAAACCAGGATAGAAGACAAAATGGACCAGGTTTCTGAAAAATTGGATAAACAAAAAGAAGCGTTGAAAAAAAGTATGAATGAGGCGCTTCAGGATTTTGACAATAAAATTGCCATTTTTGAAGATAAAGTGAAAGAGCACAATGAAAAAATGGATGAAGAAATGGAAAAATCACTCAAAGAACTAAAAGAGGAACGAGCCAAGCTTCAGGATAAAGTGGATGAGATCTCTAACGAAACAGGTGATAACTGGGATCATTTTAAATCCGACGTTGATAAAAAACTAAGTAACTTCAAAGAAAATGTAAAATCATTTTTTGAGGAAGAGAATTAAAGACTTCAACCAGCTTAAAAGCAGCTAAAATCTATTTAAAAAGAAGAGCTAGAGGAGTTATTAGTCATCAGAAATTAATCACGATTTTTTTGACTGGTAACTCTAGCTTTTTGATCATTTAATTATAAATATCAAATCCAAAATCCTCTAATACCTGCTTAACTTCCTCAAGTGAATTTGTTTCCATCAAATCTGCCCGTATCTTGGAGGCATCCTGAAAACCGGTTGTGTAAATTTTAAAAAACCGCTTCAGGATGGCAAAATTCTTTTTTGACTCCCAGGTTTGTGTGAATAGTGAAGCATGTTTATATAGTAACTGCAGCCGCTCTTCCGGGCTACGCTCCGCCACTTGTTCGTTAAAAAACCAGGGATTGTGAAAAATGCCCCGACCCACCATGATGCCATCTACACCAAAATCCTTTGCTTTTTGCAGGCCTTCTTCGTACGACATCACATCCCCGTTACCATGGATCAGGGTTTCGGGGCTCAACTGATCCCTGAGCCTGGCTGCTTTTGCCACCTCGTTCCAGTCGGCCGTTCCTTCGGATTGCTGTTTTTGAATACGTCCATGAATGGTGATCAAAACCGGTTTGGTTTCCAGGAGGTGACCAATCCACTCTTCGGTGTTCACCTTGTTGATCCCGATTCGGGTTTTAACAGATACAGGAATAGTCGATGCTTCCTGTGTGGCCAGAATGATCTCTTTGGCGAGTATAGGGTTAGCAATCAAAGCCGAGCAGGCACCCTGCTTAACAATTTTTTTCACCGGGCACCCCATATTGATGTCGATACCATCAAACTGCCCCTCTTCACTGATAATTTTTGCTGTTCGGGCATGTTTTTCAGGATCTGCACCCCAGATTTGGGCAACCAGTTTAACACCTGATTTTTTTAGCAATGCTTTTTCTGAGTCGTTGATTTGGATCCGATGTTTTACCTTTGGTCCACCCACAACATGAAGAAAGCCATCCGTCGACATGAACTCACTGAACAATACCTGTAAACACTCGGGATCCGAAATTCCCATGACAAGTTCACGGAAAACAGTATCGGTTACGTCTTCCATAGGAGCAAGCGTAAATACGGGTTTTTTCAGATCTTTCCAGAAATTATCTGCCATCGGTCATTTTGAGGATACCGGCTTCTGCATGGAACTGATCCCGCAAATCAGGCCTTAATCGGCTTTTGAAGATTTTGCTTTGCGCAAAACGCTCCTGCATAGCAACACGCACCTCCTTTTGTTTTTCAGCCGGCAAAGTTAGAATTTCTTTGCATTCGGCAGAACAACAGCCATTGTATTCTTCACGGCATTGATCGCATTGAATGAACAGCAGATGGCAGGCGTCATTGGCGCAATTCGTATGGGTATCGGCCGGGCGGCCGCATTGGTGACAGCGACTGATGATCTGTCCGTCGACGGATTCACCAAGGCGCTCGTCAAACACGAAATTTTTACCGATGAATTTCGATTTGATATTGAGTTGCTTGATCTGCTGGGCATATTCAATTACGCCACCATGCAACTGATTCACATCTTTAAATCCATGATGACGAAGATATGCACTCGCTTTTTCGCAACGGATGCCGCCGGTACAATAGAGCAGAAACTTCTTATCTTTTTGATTAGAAAAATCATTAACAACCATCTGGATCTCATCCCGGAAAGTATCGGCATCCGGGCAGACGGCTCCTTCGAAACGACCCACTTCACTTTCGTAATGGTTACGCATATCAATCACAATGGCTTCTCCTTTTTCAACTTCTTTGTGAAAATCCATGGCTGATAAATGAGTTCCAACATTGGTCACATCAAACGAACCGTCATCCAGGCCATCGGCAACGATCTTAGGCCGGACTTTTAGGGTAAGTTTATAAAACGATTTACCATCATCTTCAATGGCATATTTGATGGGCATATCCTGCAGTTCAGCATGCTGGTCAAGCAGCCGGAGGAAAGTTTCAAGTTTATCTTCCGGCACACTCATCTGCGCATTGATCCCTTCGCGGGCAATGTAAATCCGGCCAAAACAATTGAGCTCAAACCATTCCTTGTAAAGCCTGTCCCTGAATTCCTGGGCATTTTCGATGATCACATACCGATAAAATGAAATCGTTCTCCGTTTGAAAGGCTCAGCCATCAGCTGTTCCTTTAATTCCGCTTTGTTGATCCTGTTATGTAAAAACATGCATTAACAACGAATTGGGAGGGAAAGGGTTCAATTTTAACATTGATAGAAATAGAATAATATGGCTTTTACATTGAGAATTGCAGAGAATCACTGAGGTTCACTGAGAAAAATCTGGCGCTTTGTGGCCCTCTGTGAAGCCTCTGTGTAACTCTGTGAAATAAAAATATAAATATCATTTATGTTTAAAACCCATTCAACTCCATCAACACAGTCGGCAACAGCAACAGCCAACCTACAAGGATCAGGATTGCCATAAAAGGCAGTATCCATTTCAGCCATTTGTCATAAGGGATTTTAGCAACACCAAGCGAACCAATGAGTACGCCGGATGTGGGTGTGATCATATTGGTAAAACCATCACCGAACTGAAAAGCCATGACAGTTGCCTGTCGTGAAAGCCCTACCAGGTCGCTGAAAGGTGCCATGATGGGCATGGTGAGGGCTGCTTTGGCAGAACCGGAGGGAATGATCACATTGATGAAAGTCTGGATCACGTACATCACACTTACCGTTCCTGTTTTGCCCAGACCCTCCATCGAACGGCTTACACTATGCAATATCGTATCGATGATCTTGCCGTCTTGAAGGATTACCAGGATGCCACCAGCAAGTCCAACTACCAGGGCTGCCGACATAATATCTTTCACACCTTCGAGGAATAATTTGGTAATCCCGTTGGCATCCTTGTTCATCGCCATGCCACTGAAAATGCCCATGGCAAAAAACAGGGCAGCGATCTCCATAATGTACCAGCCATAGCCCATCACCCCGATGATCAAAAACAGAATGGTAAATCCAAGCAGGCTGAGAATAAAAAAGTGATAGGATTTCCTAAGGGTAAATATTCCTGTTATTGCAAACAATGCAGTGGCAACCGGAACAGCAGGGATATTTGCCGAGGCAGTTCCGACGGTTAAAGTGGATTCGGTGAAATTATATGAGAAAATGACCAGGCCGGCCAGGATGATCAGGTAGGTGATCCAGGCCATGACCGGTGTTTCATAGGTGATCGATTCCACATGTGCATTGCCCCGTTTACGCCAGTATTCATCGAGCTTGTACATGGGTGAACGTTCCGGCTTTGCTTTTACGCGGTGGGCATACCAAAGTACAAAGCTGATCCCTAGGGTGTTGATCACCACCCAACAAAACAACCGGTATTCGAAACCTGAGAACAATGGCAGATCTGCAATGCCCTGCGCAATGCCGATGGTGAATGGATTAAGCACCGCCGAAGCAAATCCCAGGTGTGCAGCCACATATACCATACAAACACCCACGATGGAATCATATCCCATCGAAATGGACAAAGGCACCAGGATGATGATAAACGCAATGGTTTCCTCGCTCATCCCGAACACGGCCCCGAAAATCGAGAACATTACCATCACCAGAACGATGATGATGTTGTTCACACCGAGGGTTTTAATAAATTTAACATGCTCCAGTTTTTGGGTGAAATTCAGGAAGGCAAAGATCCCCACATCAATTGCTTTGCTGGCATTCATGATCCAGAAAGCACCGCCAATCATCAGGATAAAAACAATGATGCCCGACTGATTTTCAAAGCCTTTAAAAAGGGCGGAGAAAATATGCCAGGTTTGATGTTCTTTTTCAACGTAATGAAATGAATCCTTGTCGATTACCGTGCGCTCAATACCGCTGGGGGTAGTGATGGTTTTCCGGTCGAACTCACCACCGGGAATGATCCAGGTGAGGATGGCGGCAAAAACAATGATGTAAAAAATGATGACGTAGGTGTGAGGTATCTTTTTGAACATATCCGAACGATTGTTCAGGCAAAAATAAAAAAATGCGAATCCGCTATGATACCACTAAACAAAATTTCTCGCTGATCCCACTGATTTTCGCAGAAAGGCAGTATATAAATCAGCGCTTTCTGCGAAATTAGCAAGAAAAATATCTTGAAATGTTTTATCTCGTAGATAAGCAGATAATCAAATAAAAAATTATTAGAAGCGGTTAACCTTCAAATCGCAGTCGAATATAAATCACTTCAGGCCGATTACCGATGCGCACTGGTGGCCCCCATCCGCCAACTCCGCAGGAGACATAAACGTGGGTATCTCCCTTTTGTTTATATCCCCAGCTTACTTCGAAAATGGCATTTGTAATGTAATTCAGCGGCCACATTTGTCCGTGATGCGTGTGGCCCGACATGGTAAGGTCGACGCCCTTTTTTTGCTTTTCATCCAGTTCAAAAGGCTGATGATCGAGCAGGATTACAGGTTTTGAAGTATCAACCCCCTGCATCACCTCGGCAATCGCTTTTCGGCCCCCACCGGCAAAACGAGGGCGATCACGGTCTTCACGTCCAACAATATAAAACTGACCATTGATCAATTGAGAAGTATCACGGATCATGGTGATCCCATTTTCTGTCAGGTATTTTACAGCCGGTTCGGCACCTCCAATATATTCATGATTTCCGGTAATTCCATAAACACCCAGCGGTGCATGAAGTTTTTTCAGAGAATCTCCAAGGTTATTGCGGATTACAGGAGCCAGATCTTCGTCAACAATATCTCCACCCAGCAAAATAATATCAGCATTGAGAGAATTAAGTTTGTTAACGATTTGGTTGGTTCTCCGGGGGCCAATTAAGGTTCCCAGATGAATATCAGAAGCAAAAGCAATGTTGAGTTCTTTCAAACCTTCCACCTTTTTGTTGACTACCAAATCGAGTTTTTTAACCCGTGGCGAAATGCTGTTGATATAACCCGCAAGGATTACCACTCCTACCAATGAAGCAACTCCGGTAAATAGTTGCTTTTTAAAAGCCAGGCTGCTGGTATATTCCGGTAAAAATGGGAAAATGTAATTTACCAACCGAACCAGGTCGATGGCAATTACGATGAGTAAAAAATAAAAAAATGCGGCCAGCCAAAACGACCCGATCCACGTGAGGACGTCTGATAAAGATGAAATCCAGATCCGTTCAAGAAAGCGGGCTGCAGGATAGGAGAGGGATAAAAATATAAATAACGTATTGAACCACATTTTTCCGCTTGTGCCTTTGGGAAAGGCCATTATTCCCCTGGTATAAATATACCAGCTGAGTGAAAAGAAAATGGCGAAAACAATGCCGAAAAATATCAGGAACTGTATGTTGCGCATAGATTTTAAATTATTTCATTAAAACAATCCTGTTTGGGATTGTTCAACACATTACCAAATATTTCGCCAGGCACTGCCATTGTAAAAGCGCAGGGTGTCGTTCAGGTAGATCATATCGCCATCTGCGGGGTTTAAGGGAAATTCTGTAAGTTCCTGCAAGTTAAGCGTTGACTGAATGTTGACAGACTCTTGCTGCACTTGGCCGTTTACGGTAAGGTCAGCATTGATCTCCAAATCATCGTTTTCCATATCCCCTTTGATAAAAGGCGTGGTATTGTCGTTTTTATTGTCAATCAAAAGGGTGTTGCTTCCAATCCAATTCTGCCCAGCACGGTAACCAAAGAAAATATTTTTGCTGCCCGATGCATTACTCCCGGTTCCGTCCGGACCGATGTAAACATTGTCGTCATCATTCACATTATAACCGGCATATCGACCAATAAATACACTGCGTGAATTAGTAGCACCATTTCGATAACCTGCAAAATATCCGAGCATAATGTTTTCCGATCCCGATCCACCCCAGGAATAGCCGGCCCGATCTCCCATAAATATATTGCGATCACCATCACGTCCGTTACCTGATTGATTTCCAAGGCAAATATTAAAATTGGCCACCGACATATGTTCTCCTGCCGACTGACCAATCAGTATATTATTGCTTCCTGTGCTGATATTATAACCTGTATACATGCCCAAACAAACATTTGAATAGCCTGTAGTCGTTTCATGATAAACATCGGTGCCGATGCCAATATTTCCGCTTCCGGTCATACTTAAATCAAAAACTGTTTTACCATACAGGCTGTTACCAATCAGGATATTCCCGAAATTATCTTTTTGATACCCGATTTTGATATCATTGGAGTTGATCAACATTTGCCCCGGATTTTGATAATTTGATGCCGGAATAAATTTCCCTTTAAACCGGAGTGTATCGTCAGTACGAATATTCCCGGCGACGTGTAACTTCTCTGATGGTTCATCCAAACCAATTCCAATATTTCCACTGTTTTGATTGATTAAATTTGTATCCTTGTATAACCAGCCCCGATTGGCCACATCCCCTGCAAAAAGGGCATATGGAACCGATAAAAGCTGTGTGGTTCCCATCTCGCTGAAATTGCTAGCTCCGCTGGTATCCAGTTCCGTTTTTAAAAAATACAAATCGCTTCCCCAGGGAATCGTATCGAACTCACCGGTTACGGGTGTTCCCTGACCAATAATGAGGTTAACCAAGCCTAATGTTGATGTGGTTGTGTTATGTTCTTCCGTGTAAATAGAAATACCAGAGATATCCCCCTGCAATATCGAAAATCGAAAACTGACATTTTGATCAGCTATGGGACTCCCCAGTGCATCCCGAACAATTGTTTGATAATTGAGGCCCTGAGGTACCTGACCCTTGGTTATAGCATTAAAGCTAAGGATCATCAGTAAAATAAGACCGATGATCCGCATTCGATTTTGAGATTCCATTGGGTAAATTATTGGTTAAAACTTTTCGTCGTATTTGGTCCAGAGAAAATCACCCAACTCCCAGGCCTTTTTCACCACTTTATTCCCCCACTCATCCGTGTAATTATTCAAAAGCTCAACGGCTTTCTCCGGGTTTTCCTCTTCATAAAGTTCCATGGCCTTCGATTCAATTTCTATTTGATTTTCGAATAGTTGTTGCTGCCAGGGCCCCCAAACAGCATCCAGGTCGTGGCGCATATCGCCCCAGCGCTGTGCTGCAAGCGTTCCCAGCCTGTTAAAAGCCCACCAGGCTGATTCACGGGTGTAGCCATTTACACGACCGGGTGTTTTATAAGGTGCAGGCAAATCGGTGGCTGAACAATAAACGGGAACATAAATGGAATTGGCTACATTGTCCATAGCAAGCCAAACCACTCCTCCTACCTCATCAGGCAGGTCTGCACGACACTGAATGATGGTGGCATACATGGTATACCATCGGGCGATGGTGCGTTCGCCAAGGAACGTGATCTTACCGGTTTCATGATTTTCGCTGTACCAGCCACCGGGTACATTATCGATGGTAAGCTGATCGTAGGGCATAAAAGGATTTGCCAGCGGAGAAACTACCGTATTTCCATCCTTGTCGGTGGTTGTAATCCGGCGGGTCATGTCATAGGGTGTTCCTTCATAATAATCATGAAATACCATCGACATATCCTGCAGGCTTACCGGTTTATCAGGTTTTACTGAGAAGGGATAATCTTTGTCGTTGGGATCAAGGTGTAGTGACGGAGCAAGGAGATCAAACACGCGCCATTCGCGACGGCGGGCAGCAACCGACTCGCGGCTTTCTGGGGCATATGCATAACAAAACTGAAAATGATTTTCATCGCCACTGAACCAGCCATTTTCTTTGGCTACCGAGTAAATATTTTCCGAAGCCATAAAATAATCTTTGTCTTTCAGGTCAATAAATTTAATGGTGCTGGCATTGGCATTTACAGCAATATGATCATCCGGAACACGCTGGGCTGCCCATACAGCTCCCACCTTTCCTTTGCCCGGACCAACAATCTCAAAATGCCATACTTCCTTTGGATCAGCAATGGTTAAACATTCACCTGCATCGTTCCATCCGTATTTTTTGGTGAGTTCATCCGCCATTTTGATTGCATCACGGGCTGTGGTGCAACGCTCAAGCATCAGTTGGCAAAGGCGCTGGCAGTCGATAAGTCCTGCATCCGACTGAAGTTCTTCTCTGCCTCCGAATGTGGATTCGCCCATGGCCAGTTGTTCCGTATTCATACAGGGGTAAGCCGTATTGATAAATCCATAGGTTTTATCCACTTGTGGAATAGTTCCGATGGGTTTGTGCGCATAGGCAGGCATGGCCAATGAATCGGTTGAAACCCGCTTGTACATGGTTACAGTTTCACCAGATTGATGTGTTTTGGCCGGTTGGATATCTACCCAGGAGCGGGTTCGGTGACTATCGTCGGTGTGGGAAGTCATTACGGAACCGTCGGCGCTTGCGTTTTTACCCACGGTGATGGAGGTACAACCTTCAGGGTATCCACCTTCCCAGTCGGATTTGTCGATCTGGGAGATTGCCACCTGATTTATTATTATAATGATGGAAAATAGTGAAATAATTGATTTTAACATAATTTTATTATTTTGTTTTTACCGCTAATTAGCGCTAATTTCTACTAAAATTCGCGAATATTCGCGTGAAATCACTTTTTATTCCACTCAAACATCCGGTAATGGCTCGATTCCATCCCGACCTTTTCATAAGCCTTTTGAGCAACTTCGTTGTGCTGATCCACATAAAGTTTAATCCCAACATATGCTTCCGACGAATTGACTTTGTTTTTCACGAAGTCGTACATCATTCTGAAAACGCCCTTTTTGCGATAATCAGGGATCACATACAGCGATTGGATCCAAAGGAAATACCCGTTTCGCCAGTCACTCCACTCCGGTGTTAGCAGCATGGAGGCCACAATCTCCCCTTCTTCAGCAACGATGTAAAAACCTTTGGATTTATCTTCCATCACAGCATTTACACCCGCTCTCACTTTATTATTATCCAGATATATGTCTTCTGTTTCAAAGGCCATTTTTTGCTGAAAATCAGCAATGACTGACGTATCATTAAAAACAGATTCTCTAATTGTAATCATAATTGTTCTGCTGTTCCAACAAATCTAAGGAATATTCAGTAGCTCATCCTGTTTATTCCTTGATAAATTTACCTGTTAGAGTTACAACATCATTTGAAAAAAGGGTAAAATACACACCATTTATAAGTTTTGAAATATCCATTGGGATCCCTGGTGATACTTCCTCTTCCAGGATTTTTACACCCGCTAAATTATAAATACAAATTGTTCCTTTGTTTTCCACATTAATGGTTATCGATGAAATTGCAGGATTAGGAAATATAGAGAGGGAAGGAGCCTTATATTGCGGCTTTTCAATAACCCCCGTCATGTAATCCTTAAAAGGAATATAATCCACAAAACCAAGGCTTTCGTCATCAGGATAATGGAATATCACTGCTTCAACGGAATCCGGATCGTATGAACCCCAATAATTATTTTCTGCAAAAATGTTGTTTGGAGTATTGTTATAGAGGGCATATACAGTTCCCAAATTCCCGTTGTCATAAATTATATTTTTCCCTGGATTGATAGTGTCCGGCTCCACCTGCCCCATGTTGGGCATGGCATCGCCCGTATTGGTAATTCCCCAAAGGTTTCCATAAATTTCATTCCCAAACACCATCGACACATTGGAGGTCCCTCCCCAGAAATTGATACCACTGCCACCCTGAAAAGGAATGTTTTCAATATTGTTATCAGCCAAAATATTATTAGAAATTACGGAATTGATATCAAAACCGTACACAGTGATCCCATAACGATTATTGACAATCGAATTGCTGTCGATCACACAACTCAGGTATCCACCCGCAAGCGTAGTAACAGCTATGCCTCCTGCCTTGTCGTAAAACCCTTCAATGAGATTATCCCGGATAATAATATCCACCTCGGGTTCAGATGTGCCTAAATTAATCTGAGGCATATTGGTATTTTCGGTATTGTTACGGTAAATCCAGCAACCTTTGATGAAAGGGGAACTTTCCCCGTTGGCTGCGGATAATACAGCTGGTCCCTGGTTCAGGTAAATATCACAATCCAGGATTTCAGGGCTTGATTCAAATAAATCAATGGTGCCTGTACAATTGGATTTATCAAACTTACGAAGGATACAATCTTCTATCCGGATATCTGAATTAACCAGTTTTATTCCTCCTCCAAATTCTATCAAACATTTTTCGAGGTAGGAGTGGTCGGTATCTTCAAAGCGAAATCCTGAAAAGTGCTGTGTGGTATCCATGGCTGTAATCGTGATCAAATTTTCAGGTATAAGTTCCAAAACTCCGTTAACTGTAATTAAAACAGCCTCTTTAACCTGTAAATATGCATCCTGTGTTTGTCGCAAAGTATCCGTAGAAGCAATGGTAATATTTGCTAAAATGTTATATTGATCACCATTATTGGTAATTGCTCCGGGAGCATTGGCAACCAGGTCATTGAGATTCCATGTTACACCTGTGCCGGGTGTGGTATATTGTGCGTGTAACCAGCAGCTTATCGCAACGAAAATAATGCTGAATATAATTTTCCTGTTCATATAATGTTAATTTTGCACTTTGATTTGGCTAAATTATAAAAAAGCACCGCGAGCTTTAAACTTTTATTTTAATGAGCGAATTGATCAAACATGAATGTGGTATAGTCCTGATCCGGCTGCTCAAACCACTTGAGTACTACCTTTCGAAATACGGTACTTCATTCTATGGCTTAAAAAAACTACATCTGCTCATGCAGAAACAGCATAACCGCGGACAGGACGGTGCTGGAATTGCAGGGATTAAACTCAACATGCCTCCAGGTAAAGGTTACATCAGCCGCTTTCGTTCCAATGCCGAATCACCCCTGAAGGAGATTTTTAAAAAGGTTGACGACCAGGTTTCGGAACTTACCGCTCAAAACCCCAAGCGCCTTAATGACCCGAGCTGGCTCAAAAATAATGTTGATTTTACCGGTGAGCTTTTTATGGGTCACCTGCGTTATGGCACTTTTGGCAAAAATGAATTATCAAGCCTGCATCCCGTAATACGGGCCAATAATTGGAAAACCAGAAATCTTGTGCTGGCAGGTAATTTTAATATGACCAACGTAGATGAGCTGTTTAACCGGCTTGTGGAGTATGGTCAGTATCCTGTTGAAACCTCCGACACGATTACCATTCTTGAAAAGATCGGACATTTCCTGGATGATGAAAACGAAGAACTATACCAGCAATTTAAGAAGGAAGGATTTTCAAAAATTGAAAGTACAGCTAAAATTGCCGCCAGTCTTGACGTTGAGAAGATTCTTAAAAACTCTGTCCAAAGCTGGGATGGAGGTTATGCCATAGTAGGTATGTTTGGTCATGGTGATGCTTTTGTAATGCGGGATCCTGCTGGTATCCGTCCGGCCTTTTATTATCAAAATGATGAGGTGATTGTAGCAACTTCCGAAAGGCCGGCCATACAAACTGCATTTAATGTGGAGGTGGAGGATATTAAAGAAATTAGACCCGGGCACGCGCTAATCATTAAAAATAACGGAGAGTCGGGGGAGTTTAGAATTAATAAAGATATTCCACGAAAATCATGTTCGTTTGAACGTATCTATTTTTCAAGGGGAACAGACCGGGATATTTACCTCGAAAGGAAAAAACTAGGAGCATCATTAGCCCCAGCTATTTTAAAAGTAATCAATCACGATCTTGAAAATACGGTTTTTTCATATATCCCAAATACTGCTTCAGTTGCCTTCAGGGGACTTGCTGAGGAACTGGATCGTTTTTGCGATACTGTTAAACGGGACCAGTTGATCCAACTTGGACCAGAATTAAAAGCTGAAAAGCTTGATGAAATTTTCAAACTTAAACCCCGCATCGAAAAACTGGCGGTGAAGGATATTAAACTTCGCACATTTATCACACAGGACAGTGATCGCGACGACCTGGTAGGACACGTTTATGATGTAACTTACGGCATTTTACGAAAAGGTATGGACAGCCTGGTTGTTTTAGACGATTCCATTGTTCGCGGAACCACGCTCAAACGAAGTATAATTCGTATTTTAGATCGTCTGGGACCCAAAAACATTATCATTGCTTCCTCTGCTCCTCAAATCAGATATCCCGATTGTTATGGCATTGATATGGCCAAACTGAATGATTTTATTGCTTTCAGGGCAACAATCGAACTGCTCAAAGAAACCAACCGACAGGACGTTATTAATACCGTATATCAAAAGTGCAAAGCGCAGGAGAGTCTTCCAAAAGAAGATATCAATAATTTCGTGAAGGATATTTACAAACCATTTACTGCAGATGAGATATCTGATAAAATATCCCAAATGCTTACGGAGTCGGATATCAAAGCAAAGGTAAAAATCATTTACCAATCCATAGAGGATTTGCATGCGGCTTTGCCCAACGATAAGGGCGACTGGTATTTTACGGGTAATTACCCAACACCCGGAGGAAATAAGGTTGTGAATAAATCCTTCATTAATTACATTGAAGGTAGAAATGAGCGTGCATATTAGTTATTAAAGTTAGATGCTATATCTCAAATGCTTCTGCTATTTTTTCAGCAATTGATTTGAATTCTTGATCAGATAGTTTCACTTTCGGATTACTGAAATTAATCTCATTACCTACCCCTTGCAAAGGAATAAGATGGATATGTACATGGGGAACATCAAGCCCGTATACTACCATACCCAGGCGTTTGCAAGGTATCCGCAATTCGATGGACTGCCCAACACGTTTAGCAAATTTGAATAATCCGTTATAGGTTTCATCATCCAGGTCAAAGATATAATCCACTTCCTTTTTGGGAATTACGAGCGTATGGCCTTTAGCCAATGGGTTGATATCCAAAAATGCATAGAAATTTTCATCTTCAGCAACTTTATAAGATGGAATTTCTCCGTTTACAATTTTTGTAAATATTGAAGCCATAATAATTGATCTATCGGGTTATATCTACAATTTCAAATGGAATTTTACCGGCAGGGACCTGCACTTCAACTGTATCGCCCACTTTTTTACCCAATAATCCCTGTGCAATGGGGGAGGTTACACTAAGTTTACCTGATTTCAGGTCGGCCTCCTGCTCAGGAACCAGTGTATATTTCATTTCTTTGTTGTTCTTGAGGTTTTTGATAACAACTGTTGACAATACAAATACTTTGGAAGTATCCAATTTAGATTCATCAATAATTCTTGCATGCTGCACAAGTTCCTGAAGTTTCGAAATCTTTAACTCCAACAAACCCTGGGCATCCTTTGCTGCTGCGTACTCAGCATTTTCCGACAAATCTCCTTTGTCGCGTGCTTCAGCTATTTGTTGCGAAATAGAAGGTCGTTCCACCCTGATAAGCTGGTCCAACTCTTCCCTTAGCTTTTGCAATCCTTCTTCGGTGTAATAATTCGTCTTACTCATAGCACAACAGTTAAAAATTTTGGTTTTTTCAGATTTAAAAAAGACAAAAAGACCCTTCAGTAAAAGGGTCCTTTCGTTTATATGTTAAAAGTTTATTTTCTAAATCGACCTACAGGGTAAACCTTGCACCAATTGCGTGAATTCCCTGGAAGTGATCAGTAGGTCTGTAAGAATAATCTACAGCAAACACAGATCCAATTTCTTTATTCAACGGAACCTGAACTGTAAAACCGGCACTTAAGCCTTTGTTAGCATTGGAACGTGCAGGATCAGTAATCGCTGCATTAATTCCGTCTTCGTAGGTATAAGCCGCTCTTAACAGCACATACTCTCTGAACGAGAACTCACCACCTAACATAAACTGGTCTTTGGTAAAAGAGTTAGATGAAAAGTTACCTCCAAGAGTAAACCTACTTTGGTCAAACAGAAAATCATAAGAAGCACCTATATTCAATTGCGCCGGCAATTCAAATGAAGCCCCTCTCTGAGTTGTTGTAAACTGATTATCATTACTTGGCACAAAGGTTTTCAACGAGAATCCATCACCAGAAAACTTCATTTTAGGACCAACATTCCGCAACGAAATCCCAAATTTTACATTTTCCTGTTCACCAGTAACATATTGAATACCTGCATCAATCGCGATTCCCTGTGCGGTAGCATCAGAAATTGCTTCATTGATAATTTTCACTTCCAATCCCCCATAAATACTATTGGAGAATGCTTTTGCATAAGCCAGGCCAATATTAACATACCGTGGTGAAAATTGTCCAATACCTCCATCAGGCAAATCGATGGTCGTGATTTCAATTTCACCAAAGTTCATCGACATTACATTCAGACCCAAAACACCTGATTCACCTACACGCTGGGTAAGCCCGAATGACATCAAAGAAATATCAGCTCCTTTTAACCAGTCAGTGTATGAGAATATTAGTTCAGTTTGATTGGTAAATGCAATACCAGCCACATTATTATACATTCCTTCTAATCCTTGAACATTTGCAACATTCACTCCGCCCCAACCTGAACTCCTGGCCCATGGATTGATCAGCAATTCTGCTGCTCCGGCCTGACCCGACCGGTCCTTGTTACCGGCCTGAAGATTCATAGTGGGAAGAACAATCAAACAAGCTAAAAACGCTGCGATCAAGTATTTATAAAAGTTCTTCATGCTATAATATTTTAATGTTTTGTAATCTGTATCGAATTAAAACTCACTGAAATCTTCAATCCTGAGCGCTCCAAACCACTTCACAATGCGTTCCTCTCCACTGCTTTCGTCTTTTACATGGATCAGGTAAACTCCACCTGCGATTGGAATACCAGCATGGTTTTTCAAATCCCAATCCAGTGAGGTAACAGGATCATCTTTGGTAAATTGCCTGATCATTGTTCCGCTAACATTATAAATAGTTACAGTACATTTTTGAGGCAAATTGGTCACTTTAACCTTAGTATCCAATGGATTTCGTTCATATCCGGGTCCTACAGCAAACGCATAATATGGATTCGGAACAACATTGACCTTGTCCATATCACTGATTGCTTTTTCAGAGTTATTGTATTCAGTTGCAATACCTTCAGTAGAGAATGTATACATTGGGAAGTGTTTATTTTCACCATCTCCATACTCCTCTGCCATTGGCTTTCCTGTGTAATAACGCTCATAGGGCCTGTTTACATTGATGGTTACTTTTACTTCATTTGATAACCAGGTGTATCCAGGCACTGATAATGGAATACCAACATACATAGCACTGGCATAAAGTAAGCTACCATAAACTTTGAATAACGTTGCATTGATGTTGGGGAATGAATCCAATGCCATTGCAATTGTGCGGCCTCCATCGTAAGCAGGAAGTTCAAAGCTTGCGGTTTGAGCAGAATAAACACCACTTTGCATGATATAAACGTAATGCTTACCACCAAATAATGGCTTATTGCCTGGAGAACTATAAACACTGCTTGTTGGATTAAATAGCATATCCCGTCCATTTTCATCAACCAGCCATGAATCCTCACCAAACATAATGTTCAGCCTTTCACCGGTTTCAAGATTGATTGCATAACCCGGGAACCAACCCATACCATTGGGTAATATATAATTGGGATCATCGGGGTTATTTGAACCTTCGTATTCATTGGGCCAGTCTGATGGATTACCATCTTTATCCAAAGAGGCAGATCTGCGTAAGGAAAAACGAGGTGCCTGCCCTTCAGCAAGATTTGCATCAGGAGCCATTTCAATAACCGGTGAACGTGTCCATTTGGATTTATCAGGTGTTAAAACGATCTGAGCACTGTACAGATTTTTCAACCTCTTTCCAAGTGATTTTGATGTAGAAACATCGGAAAATGCTGGTCCTGAATTTTCAGGATCCTGGCTACCTCCATTGAATGCAGTCATAGCATACGGTGCCCATGTTCCACTTGCTATTTTTTCAAAAGCTTCGTTTGCATCCCAGAAATCCGGATTTTGCCAGTCATCGTCGTAGGTACCCGACCTGATCCAGTTAATTGAAAATCCTACCAGGTCAATATCAGGAACACCACCCAACCATTGTCTTGAGCTGTCAGCGTAAGTAACTGAACTTCCAATCAGCCCGTTGTTGTCGTCCATTGTAGCATAAACCGGCGTATTATCGTTATCAGCTAAATTTCCAACCGTAACCGGTCCTGATTTGTATACTGGTCCAAATGTGACAGAAATACCTAATTCAGGGAATAATTGCTCATACTCAAGATGTGTAGCTGTATCAGATACATAAACTGTTCCTGTTTGATTATCTTTCAAAAACCACCTTGGGCAGGATACTATACTTACTGTATCTCCTGTTCCGGCAATTCCATCAGTTTTTGTTACATTTCTGTAAAGTATCCTTTGGAAGATCGTATCAAAACGTAAAGTATAATTGGCAGCTTTTACATTGAGCGGATCAATCACCTTAATGTTGATAGGACCTTTACCATATTTATAAACTGGTTCATACGCAATCGGATAATCAGGATCGCCTAACTTGATAGTATCGCCATTACCGGTAGGACCAGCAGGTGATTTTGCCAATAAAGCATTTACTGTTTCATCAGTCATTTCAATTGCCAATCCACCATTTCCGTTTCCTTCAATCCTGGTAATTTGCGGTCCGTCACCATAACCACCTTTCATGATCGTTCCGTTGATGGTTGGATGCGGAATTGCAGTGTACAATTGAATATTTTTACGACCGGCCAGGTAAGGTTTCTTCTGTCCATCAAGTTTTCCTGGGTCTGTTTGGTCGTATTCCTTGTAGTTATTATAGCCATAAGATAATACACTAAAATAATATTGCTTATGGTTTACCAGGGCATTATCACCGGTAGCAAATGCGTCTTCATCAATCCTGAATGAGTGTACTACACCATTATCAGCATCAATTGATTCCTGTACAGGAACATTGGCGCCCAGTGATTGATCAAAGTTAAAATTCACAATTGCACCAATACCGTTTTTAATGTCATATTGTGCAATTAATCGAACCTTGTCAGGATCATAGCGGCTATCAGAAATAGTCACAGAAGCATCTGCCAACTGGAAAATCTGATATCCTTCGAATACATAATATGGGTCAAATTCATCGGCTGTTCCAACCAATGAATCCGGAGTTTGTGCTTTGATTTGAGGATCAAGCTCTTTGTATGATTCTTTATAGTTGTTTGAATTTTTGCTATTGGAAATATAAACGATCAGTTCACCATCCAGTTCCTGGAAAGTAAGGTCGGGTGCATCAGGACCATTAATTACCTTAAAACAGTTGTCAAATAAGGCCTGGCACTTATCATCTACAACCCGCAGTAATTCAACTGAAGCCCAGGGGCCACCAGCAATGGCACGCGCCCATGGAATACCAACCGTAATGTAGTTTACAGCACCCGGTTTCAATGTAAATGGGCCGGCTGATTGCATGAAACGCCTATCATCCGGGTTATTACCAACATTAGCCTCAGTCCAGTAATTACCATCCTGATTCAAACCACCGTTTGGTGGATATCCTTGTGTTCCCCAGTTACATGGATCTGAATCGCCTGGGAACATGAAGTCACACTCTGGCCCGAGAGCTCCTGATGAAGTATGTCCATTCCCACCGTACAACATACGTGTGTTGTCATTCCATATTCCGCGAAGGAAATTATAATATTTTGGTGCAACATCCGGGTCATTCCAATATGAAGCTCCTCCATTATTATGGTAAACAAAACGACGCATTCCATAGCGCTCATCATCTACGATTCCATTCCCAAAGTTAACACCATTGATCGCTTCAGCCTGAACATTGAAGACACCTGAGGCGGTATCATCATATCCATAGTTGAGTGTCACTGTTGAACCATTAAAACTAACTATACTACAGTCATCAATGGTAGGCCCTAACAACCCATTTCCTTTAAATGCAGGGTTATCGCAGGTGTCTGGATCCATGTAAGGACCCTGGAAGAAGTCGACTCCAACAGCCGGTGGCTGTTCACCATAGGCTTCTGGTCCACCTTCATCAACCGGTAGGCCATTATAACAATAGCCAAGACCACGCTGAACATCGCAACCGACGAAGTCATCCCTTGCGTAACCCAGGTCAGTGTCCATCCACGGACTGAAATATGTATTAGTTAATTCGTAAGTGGAGCGGTTAATGATTTCATAACTATAAAAAGTCATATTGTTAATCTCATCATTGGTTGAGAACCCAAAAGCTTGTGCCCTGATTTCCATACCAATTGCAGCACCTTCTGTTTCAGTGTGAATATTCCCTTTATCATTAAAAACCCACCACAATGTTTCATCTCCTTTTAACACCTGGTCAACGAGGATGCCTCCAAAATAATCTTCGTATAATTCGGATTCCAATGTTGGCGCCGGGATATAATTTGGATCACCCACATAATTGAGCGGACATAATTCGTTGCTTATATCATAATATGGATAATCACCCATATTGGGATCATAACTTCCATCACCATCCACATCTTTAAATGGAGCCATATAATAGCTTTGCCCTTTGCCTATATCACCGTGAGCAGGATAATCCATAATAAATGATGGAATTGAATATCCTGGAAACTCTTCCGATTTATTATCGCTGTTGAACCACTGAATAAACTGATCAACTTCCGCCCTGTTAATTTGGAACATTTTATCCCATTCGGCACAGGTTTCTTCATCAATGGCTGCAGTACCATCAATTGTAAGCGGGCCGGTCCAGTAATCCTGTCCCACCTGGCGGTAGCGCAATGCAGCAAGTTTTAGCTGATTATTAACGTCAAGACCACCAATCCACAGCGAACTCGAGAAAATGGAAGTTTTGGAAGTTTCAGCAGGTATGTAATACTGCGATAAATCGAAGTTCCAAAACATATCTCCCCCGGTATTTATACGAACCCTTGCATTATTTACCTGTAAGAACCTGAATCCGGAAGGAGCGATACATCCTGCAGCAGTGGATTTAATGCTTTCTTTACTTTTGAAATTACCGAATCTATATTCTTCTGCATAATTCTCTGATACCAGAGAAACACAGAACAGCATAATTATTAATATTCGGAAAATATTTCTCATAATTATATGTTTTTTCATTTTTTTCAACTTTCAGTTAAGGATATCATTAGAAATTAAACAGTACACCAATCCTTATTTGGCGGGGTGAACTGTAATTTCCAGGATTATCCAGTGCCATAGCATAATACATTCTGTATGAAATAGGGTCTAACTGCTCATTAATTTCCCGTTGCCATTCTGCAGCAGCCAGATAGCCGTCATCATCAGGTACTCCTGTTGCAGGATATACTCCCAATACGTTTTTGGTATCAAGTAAATTCAATACCTGCAAGTAAATATTCAGGTACATGTTACTTTTACCGGTTTCATTGGAGAAATAAATATCTTTATCCATCCTCATGTCTAACCTGAACTGCCATGGTAAACGCGAACCGTTGATGGTTCCTTTCAGAACACGAGTTCCGCCTGAGCGAATGCTGGTAATGTTTTCCTGGGCAGTATAAGGCGTTCCTGAACCACCGGTTAACTGGAAGTTAACACCGAAATTTTTCAGCAATTGAACAACTTTTTCAGAATCAGTTCCTTTTCTGCGCGTAATGGTAGGTCCGTTATAGTCTTTTCCATCACTGAAACGGTAATCAAGGCTGATGTTAAAGTTATGACGCCTGTCCCAGTTAAGCGGATTAAGGGTTCGCAGATTGGGTAAACCTGAATTGATCAACGCTTGTGAAGTAGTTGAACTGGATCCGGTACCATCAGCAAATTGCAGTGTGTAACTTGCATTTAACCTGGTATTACTATTTAACCTACGCAAGTCATAAGTTACAGTTAAACCTTTTACAGTACCAAAGTCGAGATTATTATAGCTGGTATAATCTCTAGGATAAGCACCTGTAAAACGATAGATTTGAATATCATCACGCATTTCACGGTAGAATGCAGAAAGCCTTAATGAAGACTTATTGGTAAGTTTTTGTTGGAAACCCAATTCGTAATCAATCGTTTTTGTTGGCTTTAGATTCGGGTTGTTTAATACTGTTCCACTCAAACTATTGATAAAATAATAATCTGCAGGATTGGAACGTACATCACTCAATGGTCTCTGTGTTAATACATCGTAATGAGCAAAAAACAATGCTTCATCAGAGATAGGGAATGAGAACGAAATACGTGGCATTACGCTCCATTGTGGTTCATAGTCTTTAAATGCACTTGAATTCACAGATCCCTGATCAGGATTAACAAGATAAGGAGAAACACCACCTCCGGCGTCAAGGGCATTCGGATCCTGAATTTCAACACCATCAGCATTATACCAGGTGAATTCATCACGATAACCCATGATCATTGTAGGATTGGTTGCATTGTCAACATAAACTACATAGTCACTTCCCATATTACCAGGATGAGAAACTAGCTGCCCGTTAACATCAGCAACCTCGCTTACGGTTCTTGCCTCATAAAGGAGGAATGGGTCTTTCAAAACAGGTTGATTGGCATCAAAACGGTCAACCCTGACACCAATATTAAAGATTAGATCTTTAAAAGCAAATTTATCCTGAATGTAACCGGCCATGTATATGGGTTCAAAAGCGCCAATTGGCCTTGCATAATCACCACGATCGTCAAGCTTAGTGAAGAAATCATCTAAACTCGGACGTTCAGTAAGCTTGTTTCCTTTATAATCATAACCATAATAAAAGGCTGTGTAATTTCCATCTTCAAGCAGCTCATCAGCACTGAACATGTCGATCGAATAAAGATCACCATCTACATTTGCTGTGTGTAACACACCATCTTTATCATAATACTTGATTGTATTGTTATCCATGTCGTAAGAGTCAACCAAAATGTAATCCAGCCCCTGCTCATCAAGTCCCAACTTCTGGCGCAAACTCTTGTCGAAACGGAATTGCAGTGTTTCAGAATACTTACGATAATACATTACAGTGTCCTGGAAAATACCATCTGCATAAATAGGCATAGGATTATCCACATCCAGTTCACGAATTTGGTTATTGGTAAGACCTCTCATTCTGGTCCATAACCTTGAAGCAAGATAATTGTAGCCCCTCTCGGCCCTTTGTTCATAGAGGAAGCCGAATTTCACCTCATGATTTCCAATATCAGCTGCAGCAGAGGCATTTAATGAAATAAGGGTATTATTGGTTTCACCATACCTGGTCTGAATTACACCAGGGGGAGCCCATAGGCCATAAATCCTGTCAGGGGATTGACCATTTAATAATCCTCCCCTTAAGGTTAGATCTGTTTCACTTCTCCAGTTTCCAATAGCAGCATTAAGATTGCCTTTATCCGGGAAAAACTCATAAATCTGGCTGGTATATCTTGCAAGATATGGGTTATAATCTTTTGCTTCAAAAACATAAGCGGTATCGGAATCCCAGCTATTTTGCAACCATACATTTTCGTATTCTTCTCCATCTATTGTAATGCTACCTAATTCAAATGTTGGCCTTTTATAGGTTGTAAAAGTTCCGAGGTACCCATACTTAAACAAGTCTTTTTCATGGTGTGGATCCATGGATCTTGCGCGGAACTGGGAATAGTCAAATTGCAAACTATAATATACATTTTTAACAAGAGAACGGCTTTCAGCACTTGTAGGGAAGCGCTGAGTAAATCTTCCAAATACCCTCCATGTGCTATTCATGTCCAACACATTGCGATCGTAATTATACATGGAATTCCTGAAATCAAATGAATTTCCGTCATTATAACTGAATTGTCCTCCAAAGGTTAGATTGGTATATTGCGTAGTTCGAACATCAATTTTACCAGAAAGATTAATTCCGTATCTGCTAGTATTCGGAGTTGCTTTTTGATTTTCAAGGTTATCAATTCTGGCAAATTCGCCATTATAATAGGTACCTCCCCCTGTAAGTCCGGAAGGCCTCAATGGTGTTTGTTGCAGGAATTCGAGGTAATCATCGGTAGCAACATAAACACCATTTGCCGTTGGACGGCTATCTTCCCTGTAATTCATATCACCTGAAATGAAAAATCCAAGCAGTGAGGTTTGACTTTCTTTTTTACCACGGATGAGCGGACCCTGAACATTAAACCCTAAACGGCTTTGACCGAAAGCATCCAAAAATTTTGATGTTTCCAGTTCCAGTCCTGCACCAAATGTACGTGAAGGCCCTTTGGTAGTAACGTTGATGATACCACCCCTTGCATCACCGTACTGTGCCGGCAAACCACCCAAATAAACCGAAACCTGCTCAATGGCAGACTGTGGCAAACTGGATGATCCGATTACACGGATACCATCAATATACATTACGGTTTGATCACTACGTGCACCGCGCACACTACCCCTTTCACCATCCGCAGAGAATACACCACCCACTGTTGTAGCAATGGCATTTGCATCACGGTTAGGCATCTTCTTGATATCCTCAGCAGTTACACTACCACCGGATACTGTTTTATCTTTATCAATCAAAGGGATTTTGTAAGAGGTAACCACTACCTCATCAAGTTGCTCGGCGGTTGATTCCATTTTTACATCATAAAACCTGATTTGGTCAGAGTTAATTACCATACCGGTAACTAAAACTGTTTTATAACCAACATAAGTGGCTCTCAAATCATAAGTTCCGGGCTGAACTGGTTTGATGATGTAGTTTCCATCAAAATCCGATGTAGCACCACCGGACATGGTTCCACCAACTTCGAGTACAACGTTTGCAAATGGGATGGGCTCTCCTGTAGCCTGATCAAGTATTCTACCTTTCAGGGTACCTGATTGAGAGAAAACAATCAGATTTGCCGCAAATAAAAACCCAACAGTTAAAAGTAAATTTCTTAACATACCATATAAATTTATGTCAGATTATACACTGTGCTTCAAAAAGGGGGTAAAGTTAATAATAATTAAATGACAACTCCAAACTTTTTCTAACTCACCCCTGCTATAATAAAGTTATTTAAAATCAATATAAGGAGGGTTTAAAACCGCCTCATATATGATTGCCTTTTTCATATCAAATTCTTCATCAAAAATCCACCCTGAACGATCCTGTTCCAACACCATTAATTCCTCCTCATTATCAATTGATTTTGTGAGAACAGCATGCTGACCTTCTCTCTTTAACTGCGATAATTCCGTGGATAAAAAAGCTTTACTAAATCGTTGTTCCAGCGCCTTCTTAATATCGTTTTCAGGTACATGCTCTTCTTCCACTTCCTCATAATAAAGCTCAGGCTCAGGATCATTAATTCGCGGTCCCAGGAGAATTTGCTCTAAAATGGATGGCTCCCGTGTGGTGGATTTATTTTCCGAGCTTCCTGATTGATTGGTAGTCGTTTGTTTATTTTGGCTTTTACCATAATATTTAAATGCCAACCAAATGATGCCACCAATAAGAAGAGGTAAAAGTTGTTCCATATGCTGAATTAACTGATTTATATAAAGTGTGCGTAAATATAATACAAATTAACAGAACTGAATGGTTAAATCAGTTTACGGTTGAATAAAATCAGTTTTCGGCAGGAGTAAATATTTAAGTGGCAGGCAAATTAAGAAGAGATCTTATCAAAGGTTATTAATGATTTCGATAATTTTCTCTTTTTTTCTTCGTGATACAGGGATACTCGTTCCATCAGTCATTACAATATAACCTCCATCCTGTTTATTAAAGCTTTTAATATAAATGGTATTTACCAGGTGAGATTTGTGCGGACGGATAAAATTATATCCACTTAATAATTCTTCATTTTCCTTTAATGTTTTCGAAACAAGTAATCTTTTTCCATCAGTAAAATAGTACATGGTATAATAATTATCCGACTCACAACGAAGAATGTCTTTCACTTTTACCACATTGATTTTGTCGCTGGTAGAAAGAACAATTTTAGGTGAATCGGATTCGGGCCTGCGCATATTTTCCAATAGCACTTTGATTCCTTCGGAGGTTCCACTGGATTCCTTTTTAGCTTCAGCTTTATTTACAGCAGCTACCAGGTCCTCCGGAAATATCGGTTTTAACAGGTAATCAAGGGCACTGAATTTTATGGCTTTAATAGCAAATTGATCATAGGCAGTAGTAAAAATAATATCAAAGTCAATTTTGTCAAGTGATTCAAGCAGGTTAAAACCACTTCCGTCAGGCATTTGAATGTCCAGAAAAAGGAGTTGTGGCTTATGTACCTTTATGGCTTCTATTCCTGACCTTACATTGTCGGCCTCTGCAACAACCTGAACTGATTTACAATATAATTTAAGCAGCCCTGACAGGGTTTCGCGGCTTCTTTTTTCATCTTCAACAATAACAGCAGTAAGCATATTTTTATGATTTTGATAATTTACTGGTCTTCGTAAAACTGTATATTCAACTCAACCTTAGTTCCAATTGCATTTCCTTTTTTATCCTTTAAGTCAGTTACCCGAACTGTAAAATCTTCCTCTTTCCTTTTGTTCAGCATTTCAAGCCTTGCCTTGGTAATATGCATGCCAGTTGATTTTCGATGAATGCCCTGCTGCTCACGGAGTTGCTTTGATTTTTCCCGTCCAACACCATCATCGGTTATGCTGCAATAGATAGTAGATTTGTGAAGTTTAAATTCAATTTCCAGGCGGCCTGTTTGCTCCTTATGCAACAAACCATGAATGATGGCATTTTCCACATATGGCTGAATCACCATTGGGGGTATTTCAATAAACTCTTCATCAATGTTTGGGTCAACCTTAATATTATATTCAAATTTATTATCAAATCTGAGTTTCTCCAAATCGAGGTAATGCCTGATTGATTTGAGCTCTTCCCTGAAAGGAACCGAATTGCTTCCTGAATTTGCAAGAATCAGACGCATTAACTGCGAAAACTTACCGAGATAAGTAACAGCAAGTTCTGTGTCGTGGGTAAGTATATAACTCTGAATTGAATTCAGTGAGTTAAAAATAAAGTGTGGATTCATTTGCAACCGAAGCGCCTGTTGTTCAAGCTGAAACTTTTGCTTTTCAATGTCGAGCAATCGCCTTTCGACTTCATGTTTTTTCCTGATCCTGCGTAAGCGCTGATAAATCAGCAACCATAACAAGGAGATTACAACCACAAACAATATCAACCTGAACCACCATGATGCATACCAGGCCGGTTTAATAATTATGGTGAGCATTATTCCGTCTTCGTTCCATATTCCGTCGTTATTGCTCCCATTTGCATAAAAAGTATAGGACCCCGGATGCACATTTTTATATTCGGCTAATCGCTCATTGGCATCGGTAATTAACCAATCATTGTCAACCCCCTGCAAAAAATACCGGTATTTATTTTTGGAAGGATTTGTATAGTCGAGGGCGGAAATTTCAAATGAGAAAAAGTTTTCATCATACTTCAGCCGGATTGTATCACCATTCTCCAACTCAACAGGCTGCCGTTCATTAAATTTTCGAAAAGCTGTAAAAACAACGACTGGTGGAGTTGGATTTGAAATAATTTCATCAGGATGAAAATAATTAAATCCGTTCATTCCGCCAAAATACATAACACCCTTTTTATCCTTAAAACATGATCCAAGATTGAACTCATAACTTTGAATTCCATCTTTTACATCATAAGTTACAATACGCTCACCAATAACATAAAATTTAACCAACCCACGGTTAGTGGTAAACCAAAGGTTTTTATCGTCGTCTTCCAAAATTCCATAAATAATATCATTGGGCATTTGATCGGCCACGGTATAAACCCGGTATGCTTTGGTTTGTGCATCAAACCTGACCAGGCCTCCTCCAGAAGTTCCAAGCCAAAATCTTTTCGACTTATCCTGATAAATGTAAAAAATGGTTCTGTCGGCAATTTTAAAGTCACTATTATTAAAATATTTTTCAAAACGATTCTCCTCCGGAATAAACTTGTTTAATCCATTATCTGTTCCAACCCATAAAAATCCGTCCACATCTTCAAACAACGAAATAATGATGCTATTACTAAGGCTGTTGGAGTCATTGGGAATATGTTCGTAAATTTTGATTTCATTCGTATTTGGATTCAAATAATTAAGCCCTTTGCCAGTAGCAATCCATATATTTCCGTTTTTATCTTCCAATAAATCATTCACATAAATATTTGAAATGCTGTTTGGCCGGGGATTAGGTATAAAATGTTTTATTTCACCTGTTTTAAAGTCATAACAATCCACACCTGTTCCATACAGCCCAAGCCACATGCAGTTTTCTTTTTCACTATAAAGTAATGCTCTTACTTCATTTCCGGCTATTGTTTTGATATTTCCCGGCTCGTGAACCAGGTAATGATACGTTTTTGTAACCGGGTTTTGAATGTTTACACCTCTTGATGTTCCGATCCATAAATTATTGGAATTATCTTCTTCAAAACTCCAGATGAAGTTGTTATTTATGGACCCTCCCTCCTCGGCTGTGGAGGTTTGCTGCATCAATCCAAAATTATTGGTGTATTTGTTGATTTTATTAACCCCCAGAAAAGTACCTACCCACAAATTTCCTGACCGATCTTCAAAAATCTCGTAAACTTTATCGTTACTTAAGCTATTTCTATCATCCAGCTCATTGGTGTACCTGATAAAATTATCTTCTGAATAGTTGTAAAGTGCGAGTCCGCCTCCATCCGTTCCTACCCATATATTTCCAGCTCTGTCCTGAAAAATAACCCTTACATAATCCGATCCAATACTTTTTGGATCTGCTGGGTCATTAAAATACCTTTTAAGCGTTTTTGAAACCGTATCGTACACATTCAAACCATTTCGGGTACCAATCCAAAATGAACCATCCCGGTCTTGCATAAGACACCGGACATTATTATCGCTCAAACTTTGCGGATCATCGTCATCGTGGTAATATCTTGTTGATCGGCCGGTTGCAGGTTCAAATACTACCAGGCCATAAGTAGTAGCAACCATAATATTACCATCGCTGAGTTCAAGCAAGTCCAATATATAATTGCTTCGCGGACTGGTATATTCCTGCGGAGTAGACATATAACATTGAAATTGTTTGGTCTGTCTGTCGAAACGGCAAAGACCACCACCAGTGCCCAGCCACAATGAACTATCCCTGGTCATAATCATGGCGTTCACCCTGTTTTTATATAAACTGGTGGAATCACCGGGTAAGGTTTCATAATTTACAAAGGATTGGCTTTTTCGCACAAAACAACTTAAACCCTTATTGGTTCCTATCCAAATATCCCCGTTTTCATCTTCTAACAGTGTAAGGATGGTGTGATCACTCAAACCATCATTCACATTGTAAATGGTAAAATTATATCCGTCGAATTTATTGAGGCCATCCCAGGTACCAAACCAAATATAACCATCCCGATCTTGTAAAATTTTATAAATCCAGTTTTGCGAAAGACCTTTTACAAGCTTTACATTTTCAGAAGTGTAGCGATCAAACCTGATATTCTGTCCATCCTGCCCCTGTGAAAAGTAAGGGAAAATATGAAATAACAAAGCAGATAAATACAGTACCAGTATATTTTTTGATCGATTGTTCATGCTCGACTTTTGGAGAACTTAACGGCATTCCCAGCCACCTTTTGGCATCCGTTTTTTAAGTTTACGTTCGGATTTTTTTAAGTTTTTTTTCATACGCCTTTTGGTTTTTTTTGATTGATTATCATAATGGTCCTTCACTGATGCCCTGTAGCTTTTAGCATTTTCCCTGAAATCTTTTTGCTGTTTTTTAGCAGCTTTTTTTTCAGGGTTATCTACAAATAATGTTCGACAGCCACCAGCACCTCCCAAAATCAAAAGGATAACAATAAACGCAATAAATTTACAAAACTTCGGTTTCATCAAAGCTATTTTTGTTGAAATGGATTTATTGCTTCAACTTTATCGATTGAAAAAGGTGACAATTTAATAATTTTGCACAAATTGATATTATGCAAATCCAAAAATATTTTACCGCCATTTTATTACTGACCATAATTGTTGTGATGACGAATGCATGCAAGGATGATAATCCAAACAATTCAAACGCATACATTCCAAATGTTCCTGTCAACTTTTACATCAGCCCCAATACCATCGACTTTATTCCTGCGGGAGGCTGGAAATACTATGACAATGAAGGTTACAGAGGCATCATTGTTTATCGGATTGACCAGTATAACTTTATGGCTTATGAACGAACCTGTCCTTACGATCCTCAAAAAGATTGTGCTCAAGTAGAGGTTGACCAATCCACGTATACCCTCATCGATTCGTGTTGCATGTCAAGGTTTAACATCATTGACGGCAGCCCGGTTTCAGGTCCGTCAACCTATCCATTGAAATATTATTTTACAGAATTTGACGGGAATTTGCTTCACATTTACAATGGGAATTAATTTAAAGTTTGTGTAAACAGAAAGTAACTACACCCCAGATCTTAAAATCGGTTTCTTCGGAAATTTCAATTGGTTTAAAGTTACTATTTTCAGGGAGTAAAATCAACCTCTCCTTTTCCTTTTTCAATCGCTTAACAGTAAACTCTCCATTTAAAACACCCAGCACAATTTTACCATCCGAAATTTCGGCAGCCCGATCTACGATGAGCACATCTTCATCAAAAATTCCGGCTCCTTCCATAGATGTTCCGGTAACCTTTACCAGGAAAGTGGCTGATTTATTTTTGATTAGATAGTCATTTAGATCGAGGGTGTTCTCTTTAAAATCCTCGGCAGGAGAAGGAAAACCGGCAGGTATCCTGAACGAATAAAGATCGAGCGGCGTTTTACCTGCCTCCGTATCTGTTTTAAAGAACTGAAAATGGGCCGAATTGTTTTGACTTTTACTTCCTGACATAAAGTTCGAAGATTATTCTGCAAAATTAGCATAAAAAAAGTCCCGCTGTGTGGGCGGGACCTTGAAGCACGTTGCCAAATCCAACATAAACCTTTATGGAGTAAAGGCAAGATAGGCATTTTTCAGGTTGTTTGATAAGAACGAGTTTTCATGGTTTAAATCAGTCTTTCGCAATTTTGTTTGCCAAGGATGTGCCAAAAAGGCTAATTCATTGTTTTATAGACGGTTCAAATGAAAACTTGTTACAGGAAGACTTTAAAAAGATGTCCACATTTTTACATTTTTGTCCAATAACGTACAAAAATCAGGAAACAGCCTCAATGATAATGACGATCTCCCCCTTTACAGTGCCAACTTCAAAATGCCGGATAAGCGCCTCCAAAGTGCCGTAGATATTTTCTTCATAGATTTTGGTCAATTCCCTGGAAACAGATGCTTTTCGATCATTTCCAAAATATTCAGCAAGTTGCTTTAAGGTTTTAACCAGCCGATAAGGTGATTCATACAACACAATCGTTTGTTTTTGTTGTGCCAGAAATTCAAGGCGCGTTTGCCGGCCTTTTTTTTGCGGAAGAAAACCTTCAAAATAAAACCGGTCGGAAGGAATTCCTGAGTTGACCAATGCCGGAATAAAGGCGGTAGCCCCGGGAAGTGTTTCAACAGCAATTTCATTTTGCTGGCAGGCCCTGACCAAAAGAAAGCCGGGATCAGAAATTCCGGGAGTGCCTGCGTCGCTAACAAGTCCAATGGTTAAACCAGCTTTTAACTGCTCAATTAAATGATCAACCGTTTTGTGTTCATTGAATTTGTGATGGGTTGCCATTTTGGTTTCAATGCCGTAGTGCTTTAATAGCTTTCCCGTTACCCGGGTATCTTCAGCTAAAATCAGGTCAACTTCCTTGAGCATTCGCACTGCCCTGAAAGTAATGTCTTCAAGATTGCCGATCGGTGTTGGTATGATGATTAGCTTACCCATTTTCAGAAGTCATTGGCAAAGTTGGTGATCAGTTTAAACAAATTGTTGTATTTGGTAAAGGGAACATTTGCGGGGGTATCATATACATTGTGATATTCCTTGCATTCAGGACCCAAAGTGTAAATAAAAAATGAGGGCACCCCTTTGTAATAAAACGGGTAATGATCACTGTTGGCAGCTTCTCCCCGTTTACTTACTTTGCTTAGGTAATTATTTTTATAATTAATCTTTTGAAGCTTTTTAAAGTCTTTTTCAAAAACAGCACCATTCACCACCTTAATCCCTTCACTGCCGCTACCCACCATATCGAGGTTAACTAAAAATTCAATTTTATCCAGTGGAAATAGGGGATGCATAACATAATAAGTGGAGCCCAATAAACCGGCCTCTTCTGCTGAAAAGGCCATGAACACCATTGACATTTCCGGTTGATTTTCGGGTTTTGAATAAAATTTCACAAGGTCCAGAAGCATGGCTGTTCCGCTTGCATTGTCATTAGCTCCGGGAAAATAAGCCCGCTGTCCCATTTGCCCGAGATGATCATAATGTGCCGAAAAAATAAAATACTTTTCAGGATGCTTTCTTCCTTTGATATATCCTATAACATTTCGGGTACGGTAGTTTTTAATGAATTTATTTTGAAAATCCAGTATCATCTGGGTGACAGTGTCCACATACAGCTCTCTAAGCAAATCAATAGTAAAATAGTTTTTTACTTCAAAACCATTCGATACATGCCAACTGATTTTATCAGTCAGGAAAATATATCCTGCCGCGTTCAGTTCTGAAATTTGCTTCAGGTCCTTTTTCCCAAAGTCAGTGATCACCACCTTATCCGACAGATTTGCACCACTTTTTTTCAAGTCATCCAGAACATTCCTGGTGGAGTCCTGCATCAATTTTACAAGTGTGAATTTACCCTGAACAGCTGGTGAGTTTGAGGCAACAACAAATTCCTTTCCGGGAGCTAGTTCACGACCAGCATAAAAAACATGGATTGAATCAGGGAACGTATTTATGGGCATCCCAAAACTCTGAAAATAGTTTATATTAAACGACTCCAACCCGGCCTTTTGAAACTCGGCAGCAATAAATTCCGATGCGATTTTATCGCCATCATTCACATATCCGCGCCCATGCATTCCCTGTGAAGTTAAAGTATCAATAACGACTTTTACATAGTTGAGATCCTGGGCATTTAGGATTGCCGAAAGAATGAATAGCAATGGGGTAAGAAAGCGCTTCATGGGTTTAAATAAATTTTCGTTCAACAAAACTCAATAGCTGAAGGTAAGCTTCAGCAGTTGTGTCCCAGTTGAAACTTGAACCCAGTTCCTCAAGGCGGCTATTAGCATCGTTTAGATTTAAAGAGGTATCAAGATTTTCAATGGCTGCCGAATAATCGTTCAAGCTGCCGTTGAACAACTCATTAATAAAATAAAATTTGTCGTTGATACCAATGGCAACATTGAGGCTTTTTATTTTATCCTTTTGTATCTTTTCGGCAATGGTTTCTTTTTCCATGGTTTCCGAAAACATATCCCCGATTGCTCCTGCACCTGCCGGACTTTTGGTTTTCGGATTCTCTTTTTTAGTTTCAGCCTCAGATGTAAAAAGATCGGGCTCGCTGACAATAGGTTTTGAAGATTGTTTTTCGGTGGCTAAATCATTGCTGCTTGTGTTTTCATCTGATAAAATTTCAGAATTTTCAATTTCATCCGTATCTGTTTCCAATTCCTGAATTTCTTCTTCAACAATCGCAGCACTTACGGGCTCAATCGGTTCAATTGCAGCAGTTATATTTTCAACCGGTGGCGCTTGAGCCGAATAATTTAACAAAAGATCATATAGTTCCCTGGTTTTCTGAAGAGCGAGATCACGTTCAATGGCTGATAAGTTGATCATGTCATTTGCCTCATTTAAAATCAGGTTTTTTAATTCATCTAGTTTGTTTTTCAGTTCCATGCTTTTCATTCCTTTTTCCATAAGTTTTACCTCCGTTTTAAAATAACTCAAAAAGGCAATCTGCATTTTTTCAAAATTAACTTAGTAAGAAATATACAGTGTGTTTATCTTTGCATGATTGCCAATGGCTTTAGCGAAAGCAATTGATGGGTAAAAATACAAAATTTAATATAGGGCGCAGCGATGTTTCTTGAGAACACAACAAAACAAGCCCGCGGTGGAGGCTGGATCGAAGTGATCTGTGGTTCTATGTTTTCAGGTAAAACTGAAGAGCTGATCAGAAGGCTGAACCGTGCCAAAATTGCCAGGCAAAAGGTTGAAATATTCAAACCCGCCGTTGATGTTCGTTATGATGATGAAGATGTTGTTTCGCACAATGCCACCGCTATCAAATCAACCCCGGTGCAAGCTGCCTCGCAAATTATCCTGCTGGCAAATGATGTAGATGTTGTGGGAATTGATGAAGCCCAGTTTTTTGATGATGAATTAACTTCCGTTTGTAATCTTTTGGCCAATGAAGGTATACGTGTTATAGTAGCCGGTCTCGACATGGATTTTCGGGGTAAACCATTTGGACCAATTCCCTCCCTGCTTGCATCCGCTGAGTATGTTACCAAGGTTCATGCTATCTGTATTCAGTGTGGAAACTTAGCTCAATACTCACACCGTACCGTGCAGGATGAAAGCCTGGTTGTTCTGGGTGAAACCGACCGCTACGAGCCGCTTTGCAGGAAATGTTACCTCGAAAAAAACCATACATCCAAAGCCACCCGAAAATAGAATCTATCCGTTTTAGAGTAGAACGATCTTAAGCAATCAGGCATTTAACTATTATCAATTATTACTACTTTTGCCATCCTTAATCAGCATTAAAACAATTACTAAAATGAAAAAAGTATTATACCTGGCATTGATAATTGGAATCGCCATCTCTTTTACATTTTGTTCAAATAATCAAAAACCTGCCACTGAAGAAAAACAGGAATCAGAACAATCACAAATGAAAGAGGAATCAACACAGGATACAATCCAGGAAGAGATTCAAATTGAAGAAACGACAGACACTGTAGCGGTTGAAGAACCCAAAGAGATTACAAAAGCAGAACCAGAACCCGCACCTAAAAAAGAAGCGCCTAAAAAAATAGAAGCTCCTGCCAAAGATAAAAGAACCAAAGTGATCATTCATACGTCTTTTGGCGACATTACCGCCGAATTATTTAATGAAACCCCCAAACACAGGGATAATTTCATTAAAAACATTAAAGAAGGCTGGTACAAGGATTCACCCTGGCACCGGGTTATGAACCACTTCATGATTCAGGGAGGCCAGAACGCTGATGGCACAGTTGATAAGGGATATACCGTTCCGGCTGAATTCAGACCTGAATTTTTCCATAAAAAAGGTGCGCTTGCTGCCGCCAGACAACCTGATCAGGTGAATCCGAAAATGGCATCCTCCAGTTGCCAGTTTTACATTGTTCAGGGCCAGGTTTTAAATACCGACCAGCTAAACACGTTTGCTCAGCGCTATAACCTGAATTTAACGCCAGAACAAATTAAAGCATACACAACCATTGGTGGAAGTCCCCATCTGGATGGAACTTATACCGTGTTTGGCCAGGTAATCAGTGGATTGGATGTGGTAGATAAGATTGCTGCTGTTAAAACCGGCAAGGGCGACCAACCGGTTGAAAAAATCACCATGGATATTGAAATTGTGGAGGAATAGTTCTTCTAAAAAAAGATTGATACAATGAAAGAAAAGGTTGAACAATACCTGCAGGAAATTAAAAGCTTTGCGGCAAATACCCAGGAGGAAATAGAAAATTTCAGGTTAAAATATTTAAGCAAAAAAGGTATCGTTCAGGTCATGTTTGCCGAAATGCGCAATATAGCCCCGGAAGCCCGTAAGGAGATGGGGCAATTGCTCAATAACCTTAAAAACGAAGCACAAAACAAATTCGATGAGCTGAAAGATGCAGCAAGCGGAACTGGTGCTGAATCCGGTAAAAAAGTAGATCTCACTCTGCCAACCGACTATGCAAACCTGGGTAGCAGGCATCCGTTGTCAATAGTACGCAACGAAATTGCCTCCATCTTTTCAAGGATCGGGTTTAAGGTAAATGAAGGCCCCGAAATCGAAGACGACTGGCACAATTTTACAGCATTGAATTTTGCTGCCGAACATCCGGCAAGAGACATGCAGGACACTTTTTTTATTGAGAAAAATCCTGATATTTTATTGCGCACACATACTTCCTCAGTTCAGGTTCGGGTAATGCAAAAAGAAAAACCTCCTATCCGCGCTATTTTCCCCGGAAGGGTTTTCAGAAATGAGGCTATATCGGCCCGTGCACATTGTATTTTTCACCAGGTTGAAGGTTTGTATATTGATGAAAATGTATCGTTTGCTGACCTCAAACAAACCCTCTATTATTTTGCCACTGAATTTTTTGGCGCCGATACACAAATCCGGCTGCGGCCGTCGTATTTCCCTTTCACCGAACCTTCGGCCGAAATGGATGTTTCGTGTTTTATTTGCGGTGGTGAAGGTTGCAAAATCTGTAAAAATACCGGCTGGGTTGAAATCCTGGGTTGCGGAATGGTGGACCCCAATGTACTTGAGTTTTGTGGCATTGATCCGGTAAAATACACCGGCTTTGCCTTCGGTATGGGTATTGAGCGTATTGCCATGTTAAAGTACCAAATCAATGATATCCGGCTGTTTTTCGAAAATGATGTTCGTTTCCTGAAACAATTTGAGAGTACGCTTTAACTGCAAACTCCCCAATGTGATGAAACGATTGTTCGATATCATTTTTGCCATTTTCGGAATTGTCATTTTATCTCCACTGTTTATTATCATTATTCTTTGGATCGCTGTTTCCAGTGGTTTGCCGGCATTTTACAAACAAATACGGGTTGGCAAAAACAACCGGAATTTCAGATTATTAAAATTCAGGACAATGTACCGGAATGCTGAAAAACAGGGATTGCTTACCACCGGAACCCGGGACAAAAGAATTACCCCGGAGGGTAAATTTCTAAGGAAGTATAAGCTGGACGAGCTTCCCCAGCTGTTTAACATTTTGGCAGGAGACATGAGCTTTGTAGGTCCCCGCCCTGAGGTTCGCAGGTATGTTGATCTCTACACCCCTGAGCAACTTAAAGTTTTGGAAGTAAAACCAGGACTTACCGATTATGCCTCTTTGGCTTATTTCAATGAAAATGAAATACTGGAAAACAAGTCAAACCCGGAAGAAGCTTACATTCATGAGATCATGCCCGAAAAATTGATATTAAATCTTCAATATATTCAAGAGCGATCATTATTGAATGACTTGAAAATAATCGGAAAAACGTTGGCTAAAATTTTCTGATGATCACGGTTTTTTCAAAACCTTAAGCAGCGATTCAACTTCATCTACTTTTTCGCCATAACCTTGCTTATTGAATGAAACCTTCAATCCTTCCAATACCCTTTCAATAATCACCAGGTTATCACAGGGTTTGAAATGGTTATTCTTCGATTTTAATTTAAGGTGCTTGATAAATACCTCAATCTCACGTTTTGTGAATACGGCTCCTTTATTGAATGGATTAATATAAAACAACACCTCATTCTCATCGGCCATGGAGTATTTTTCATCGTGAATTTCATCTACATAAGCCAATACAAAATGTTGTGGAAGATTAACTCCGAAAATTGGAATACCCAGCTTTTGGGCTATGATTGTATAAACTATTCCGAGTGAAAGATGATTGCCCTTGCGCGATTCAAGCACATTGTTTACGAACATGTTTTGCGGAGCATCAATATTTACCTTGTTTCCACTAAACCCATGAATATCAAAAATGATATGATTGATTACTTTGACTTTTTCGAGGGCAGTTAAATTATTATTCAGTTCGAGCCAAATATCCCGTTTAATAATCTCCAGTTTTTCAGTTATAAAATTCAAATCCAGCTCAGGATATTGATATTTTGCAACAAGATAAAACCCCCTGAAAAGATCATAACGTTGCGTGTTTTTCCAGGTATACAATTCCTCATGAAGGCCACGAAGTTGAATCCGATGAATGATTTCCTCAATCCGAACCTGTATCTGGCTGTCAAAAGAATTGTCCCAGGCCAGCTCAAGCGAAGGAATTGCATCCCTTCCGTAAAATAGTAACTTGTCTCTGATCTGATCAAAAACTTTATCGCTTGGCTCATCCAGCATACTTATTAGAGCGTTGAGTTCTTTATTTTCGTTTGTACTGTTCAATATCTATCACTTTAAGGCGCTAATATAGCAATAACAGGGAAAAATAAAAATGCAGGTCGAAATCATTTACCAACAGGCAGGGTAAAACTAAAGTTACTTCCTTCACCAATTTTACTCTCTACCCAAATTTTGCCATTGTTTTTTTCGACAAGTTCTTTACACAAAATCAAACCCAAGCCGCTTCCCAACTCATCATCGGTGCCTTTGGTCTTAAACTGATCGTCTATTCTGAAAAGTCTCGAAAGATTTTCGGTACTAATTCCAACGCCACTATCTATAACTGAAACAATGATCTCATTGTTAAAGCTGGCTGCCTTTATTAACACCGAGCCACCTTTATTTGTAAACTTAATCGCATTTGATAGTAAATTTCTAACTACCGTTTTAATCATATTTTCATCAGCAAAGGCAGTTACTCCAACAGGAATTTCAATATTTATCTTGATTTTTTTACTATAAACACTTGATTTTATTACCGACATATTTTCAGCTGCAATTGCATTTATATCGATGTTTTGTGGGTTGTACTCGATATTTCCGGTTTGAGTGCGTGACCAGTCAAGCAGGTTTTGAAGCAATTTGAATGTGCTTTCGGAGGATTGGCAAATGTTTTTAATAAAGCTTTTGCGCTGACTATCGTCAATATTATCATAGGCTTCGAACAGCAGGTTTGAAAACCCGAGAATTGAATTAAAAGGATTTTTTAGATCATGGGCGATGATACTGAAAAACTTATCTTTCATGGCATTGGCTTGTTTCAGTTTTTCGCCGGAGGCAATTAAAAATGACTCTGCTTCTTTTCTGTCGGTAATATCAATAGCCACTATTAGCATGGATCGCTGGTCCTGATAGTTAACCACAGAGCTAAGTGCCTCAATCCACCTTGTTTTACCATCTTTCCGAATGATCCGATACTCATTTTTAGCGCTGTCAACCTTTCCGTCCAGGGCATCCTTCACATTTTTTATTGATTTCCGGAGATCGTCGGGATGGATAACCATGTTAAGCCATGAACGGCCTTTTTTTATTAGATCACCTACCCGATAATGGGTAAGCTCTTCCAATTTTGAATTTGCAAAAATGATCCTGCCACCCTGAACAATCATCATTGCCTGAAGAGAGTTCTCCACTAGCATTCGATATTTTTCCTCCGATTTCTGAATTAATCTTTCGGCTCTTTTCGAAATAGACACATCTTCGGCAATCATAATTAGTGAGCTAACTGCACCTGAACCCGCTGAAATTGGTGTCATATTTACACTCAAACTAACTTCCTTTCCCCATTTTGATGTGTAAACATATTCTTTATGAATTGGCTTTGCTGATTCCATGCAGGATTTAATATCGTCAACCACTCCTATTTGCCTTAAGGGTGCAAATTCAAGACAATTGATCTTTTTAGTTTCTTCCTCACCCGGGGAACCAAGAATTTTAAGCATGGTTTGATTCACTTCCAGGATGTTACCATTTCGGTCCATAAATAAAATACCGGTAGGCGCATTTTGAACCAGGTTTTTGTATTTCAATTCACTTTTGGATAGCTGCTCCAGGGTTTGGGTAAGCTTATCTCTTTGGTTTTCAAGTTCGTGGTTAACAGTAGCTAACTTTTTATTTACCCTGGTTTTAGAGCGAATATCATAAAAAACCAATATTCCAAAAACCAACATCAAAACAAAAATAATGATGAGGTACATCCGCTGCCGGGCCATTTCACGATTGTGCTCCTTTCGCTGTGATTCCAGCAATTGCCGGTCTTTTTTCTTTTGAGCAAACTCATGTTTAAGCTCAAGATCGGCAATTTTAGCATGAAACTGCTGGCTATAAACCGAATCTTTCAGTTTAATCCAAAGCTCCTGGTAATAAAGCGCTTTAGAAGTATTGTTTAAGGCTTTGTAAACTTTATAAAGTGTTTCATCAACTTGTAATTCAAGCTGCGTTAATTGTTTGTTTTTAGCAATATCGTTTGCCTGATTGCTATACTCCAGCGCTTTGTTATATTTCTTTTGATCAAAATATAAGTCGGCAAGAGCAAGGTATGATTGAACCAGACCATGAGCATTGCCATAAATTTTCTCAAGTTCAAGTGATTCATTCAGATAGGTTATGGCCTGGTCAAATTGATTCATGTCAGCGTAACTTTCACCGATGTTATTTAGTGAATTTGCCAAATCAGCATAAGCGTTCAAATTTTTATAAATATCAACAGCTTTATTGTAATATTCTATCGCCAATTCGTTCTGATTCCAGTCGCTGTATATTATTCCGATATTATTGTACGAACTGGCAACACCATGATCATAATCCCGTTTTTTATCCATTTCCATGGATTGTTGGTAGTATTCAAGTGCTTTTTCAAGGTTTCCAAGGTCATAATAAACAATACCTATGTTATTCAATGCAAATGCAATACCTTCTTCGTTATTAATGGTTTCTGCAATCTCCAGAGATATTAGGTAATAATCCAAAGCATCTTTAAAACTACCAAGGTCGTAAAAGAGTGCTCCTATTGAGTTATAAATATCTACCAGGCGTTTTTGATCACTTAACTGCTTGCCAAGTGAAAGTGCTTTTTCAAGATAATTTAAAGCCTTTGAAAACTCACCAACATCATGCAATTTGGCGCCAAGGTAAAAGTACACATCCACCATATTGCTATCCAAACCAAGACTGTCATATAATTTAACTGAAAGGTCAAGGTATTTTTCAGCAATGGACGTTTTGCCCAGGGAAGCAGATGATAGTGCAATATTTTCGTAAATAAGGGCTACCAAACTATCAGACACCAATGGCAATTTTATGTTTAATGCTTGCTGATATGCATCAATAGCATCGGAAAACCTGTTCAGGGAATAATTAATATCGCCTAAGGTAATTAGGCTAAAGATGATACGTGTTGAGTCATGTTCGTCAGAAGCCAGTTGAATTGCATCATTAATGATTAATATGGCTTTGTCGGAATCAGTTTTGTTGAGCTTAAGTGAGAGGGTTCTGAGTGAATCTATACGCTGGTTAACGGGAAGGTCATTATATCGGGCAATATCGGAGATGGAACTCAATTTTTGTATTGAATCCTGGGCCTTGATATTGAATGAGATCAATATCAAAAGGAGTAACGGTGATATTACTTTCGGGTTCAAATTGCTAAAATACAAATGACTAGTGCTTGTTTTGTGAATGCAAGATAGATATTTTTTGTAATAATTACTAATTAATTCAAACTTTACATAGTGTATTTAATACCTCTTTGATTACTTCCAGTATCACTTCATTATAACTTTGGTTATATTCCTTTTTAGCCCTGCTTGCAATGGCAACACACAAAGTTAAAGCTTCGTGGCCAAGCAGCCTGCTCAAACCATACAGCGCTGAAGTTTCCATTTCAAAGTTTAAAATACGATGATCCAGATAACGATATTGCTGAATGTTTTTGTTTAAATCCGGATAATTCAGCGGCAAACGAACATACCGTCCCTGCGGCCCATAAAACCCGGAAGCCGTTGCTGTAATTCCCCGGAAAAATGTTGCCTGATTAAATATTTCCATCAGCGATGATGATGCCGGAACCAGGTAAGGTTTTGGTAAACTGTCAGGCCATTCGGTTTGCTTCATAAACGCATCCAGGATCAATGACTCCTCATCCGTTTGTTTAAATTGATAATAATGCACCAGGCCGTCGAAGCCAAGTCCATATTTCGATACGATAACTGAATTCAGTGGAATATCCGTTTGTAAAGCTCCGGAAGTTCCAAGGCGAACTATTTTCAATGATTTTTTTTCCGACTTTACCACCCGGTTTTCCAAATCAACATTCACCAGCGCATCCAATTCATTAAGCACAATGTCGATGTTATCAGTTCCCATCCCCGTCGACATGACCGTGAGGCGCTTATTTTTATAAATGCCGGTCCGGGTTAAAATTTCCCTGTTTTGACCCTCATATTCGATCCGGTCAAAAAAATCAGTAATCATCAAAACCCGCCTGGGATCACCAACAACCAAAACAGTATCTGCAAGGTTTTCGGGCTTTAACTTAAGATGATAGACACTTCCATCCGGATTTAACACTAATTCTGATTCGGGAATTCGGCGCTTCGGTTCCATGCGTTTAAATTTCTAATTTTGCAACTGCAAAATAACAAAAAGTAAGTATGATAACCGCAGAGATTATCAATATAGGTGATGAATTGCTCATCGGACAGGTAATAAACACCAATGCCTCATGGATGGCAAAACAACTTAATGAGGCAGGAATAGAGGTTTTGCGGGTGATCGCAATTTCTGATAAACGGGAAGAAATAATCCATGCCCTGAACGATTCCGGGAACCGGGCGGATGTGATTTTGCTCACAGGGGGACTGGGTCCAACCAGGGACGATATAACCAAAAAGGTGCTTGCCGAATATTTTCAATCTGATCTGGTTTTTAATGAGAAAGTGTTTGAGCACATAAAAACGTTGCTTTCAAAACGAGGGTTCGATGTAAGCAAACTTAGGACAGAACAAGCGGAGATACCAGCCAATTGCAAAGCATTGCCAAATGAACATGGAACAGCAGCAGGTATGTGGTTTGAGAAAGATAATCACGTTTTTGTGTCGATGCCGGGTGTTCCGTACGAAATGAAATCCATTGTAGCCGATCACGTAATTCCAGCTTTGATTGAAAAATTCAAGCCGGGTGTTATTTTACATAAAACCATACTCACCCAGGGAGTGCCCGAATCAGTTCTGGCAAAACGAATCGAAGATTGGGAAGACAAACTTCCAAAAACGATAAAACTAGCATATCTGCCACAGCCCGGAATGGTAAGGTTAAGGCTTACAGCAAGAGGAAACGAAAGAACTTCCATTGAGAAGGTTCTACTTGAGGAATTAGCAAAACTTGAGGAGATTATCAGCGATGTTATTTTTGGATATGATGAGCAAAGCCTTGAATCAGTGATTGGAAATAAGCTTCGCAAAAACAAACAAAAGGCGGCTACTGCCGAAAGCTGCACCGGTGGATATATTGCACACCTGATCACCTCCATTGCCGGAAGCTCCGACTATTTCAAGGGTTCGGTGGTGGCGTATTCAAACGAGATCAAAGAAAATGTTTTAGGGGTAAAAGGCGAAAGCCTGACCGAATTTGGAGCTGTTAGTGAAACAGTTGTCATTCAAATGGCCGAAGGTGTTAAACTTAAATTTAATACTGATTTTGCCCTGGCGGTGTCGGGCATAGCAGGACCATCGGGCGGAACTGAAGAAAAACCGGTTGGGACCACCTGGATAGCCTTGGCAACTCCTGAAAAAACAATTGCCAGAAAGTTTTTATTCGGAGAACATCGTGAAAGAAACATTCGAAAAGCTGCCCTTGCAGCACTCAATATACTTTGGAATGAATTGAAATAGTAAGGTTTGCAATAATAATTATTTACTTTTGAAGTTTAATTGAAGTACGATCTTTAACCTACTCATCAATAACATTTTGGAAACAGAAAAATCAATCAAGAAACACTATAAATACAGGAAATATATAATTATTTTCTGGTCGTTGATCTTAATCGGAATCATTTCAATTGTTGTGTTATTTAATCTCGTTGCCTCCGGAAAGCTTGGATACATGCCCAGTTTTGAGGAACTTGAAAATCCAAAAAGTAACCTGGCCTCAGAAATATATTCATTCGATGATCAGCTATTGGGTAAATATTACATTGAAAACCGAACCGATGTGCACTTTTCGAATTTGGACTCCAACCTGGTTCATGCACTTGTTGCCACCGAAGACATTCGCTATTACCAGCATACCGGCATTGATTTCAGGGCGCTTGCACGTGCTGTTAGTGGAGCATTAACCGGGCAGGATAAGGGTGGCGGAAGCACCATAACCCAGCAATTTGCTAAATTGCTGTTTCACCGCAGACCAGAATCCAAAGTTAAAACCGTATTACAAAAATTAAAAGAATGGGTGATTGCTTCCCAACTCGAACAGCGTTATTCAAAGGATGAGATCATCGCGATGTATCTCAATAAATTTGATTTTGTGAATAATGCAGTTGGAATAAAATCGGCCGCCAAAATTTACTTTAACACCTCGCCCGATTCACTTAAACTGGAACAATCGGCCCTGTTGGTGGGCATGTTGCAAAATCCTTCACTTTATAATCCGCATCGCAGGCCCGATACTGCCCAACACCGTAGAAATGTGGTGCTGAGTCAAATGTTAAAATACGGCTACATTGATCAGCAGCTTTATGACTCCGTAAGAATGCTTCCTGTTGATATGAGCCACTTTGGTAATCAGGATCACTTATCGGGGCAGGCCACCTATTTTAGAGAACATCTGAGGAGTGAACTAAAAAAATGGTGTAGTGAGCACTTTAAGCCCGACGGAACGCCCTACGATTTGTATAAGGACGGGTTGAAGATTTACACGACCATTGATTCGCGTATGCAGCAATATGCCGAAGAGGCCGTTGTTGAACATCTAAGCAAGGACCTGCAACCTGCATTTTTCAAGCACTGGGAAGGATATACCAATGCCCCGTTTTATTTTGAAAACAATGCCAGGGAAGAAATTCAAAACATCATGAACCAGGCCATGCGGCGCTCCGAGCGTTACCGTAAAATGAAGCTTGCCGATGTTCCTTCCGATTCCATCCGGCTTAGTTTTAATACACCAACGCCCATGCGCATATTTTCATGGAATGGCGAAATCGACACTATAATGACCCCTATGGATTCTATTCGATATTACAAGTTCTTTTTGAGGGCAGGCCTTATGTCGATGGATCCGCATACCGGTTATGTGAAGGCTTATGTTGGGGGAATTAACTATAAACATTTCCAGTACGACCAGGTAACCCAGGGAGCCCGGCAGGTGGGTTCTACTTTTAAACCGTTTTTATACACCCTGGCCATGCAAAACGGGTTATCGCCCTGTACCAAATTTGCCAATATTCAGCCAATCATCTACCTGGATAATGGCGATACCTGGGAACCCCGTAATTCGAGCACCAAGGATCTGGGAACCGAAATTACCCTTAAATATGCCCTGGCAACGTCCAACAACTGGATTTCAGGATGGCTTATTAAAAGATTTTCGCCGCAATCGGTAGTTAAAATTGCACGCAAGATGGGGGTTACCAGTTTTCTTGATCCGGTTCCTGCCATTGTGTTGGGCTCGTCAGATGTTTCGCTATATGAAATGATTGGCGCCATGAATACCTTTGCCAATAAGGGTGTTCATATTGAACCGATTTTCATCACCCGCATCGAAGATAAAAACGGGAACGTGATCGAAAGTTTTGTTCCTGAGCAAAATGAAGCCATGAGCGAAGAAACAGCCTACCTCATGCTTGACCTGATGAAAGGGGTGGTGGATTATGGAACCGGAATCAGGCTTAAGCTTAAATATAAATTTGAGAATCCGATCGCCGGAAAAACAGGGACCACCAATAATCACTCTGATGGTTGGTTCATGGGGCTTACTCCCGAATTATCAACTGGCATTTGGGTTGGATGTGAAGATCGTGCTGCACACTTCAGGTCATTAAGTCTGGGGCAGGGAGCCAATATGGCTCTACCCATCTGGGCCTTGTATATGCAGCGAGTTTATGCGGACTCCACCATTAACCTAACCATGGAGGATTTCGAACCGCCATTGGAGCCGCTTTCGGTTGAAATTGATTGCGACAAATATGAAGTGCAGCAAAAAACCAAACACGTAATTGATGAGGATGAGTTTTGATTAATATTAAAGTCCTAAGAACTCGTAAATTCATCTTATTTTTGCTTATCCCATTTATGTTTGGGGATGCAAAATTTACAGTGTAAATGGTCTTTAGCAGCAGCCTATTTCTCCTCTACTTTTTACCAGCTTTCCTGCTGATCTATTACCTGCTGCCAAAATCAGCAATAAATGTATTTGCGCTGCTGGCAAGTATGTTTTTTTATGCATGGGGTGCACCTGATTTTATTTATGTAGTTATAGGGTCAATCCTTGCTGATTTTTACCTGGTTCAACTGATGAATAAAAAGACAGGCAGGCAAAAATTATATCTGGTATCTGCATCGGTTATTCTAAACATCGGTCTCCTGGCCTATTTCAAATATGCTAATTTTTTTATTGAAAATGTAAATGAAATGCTTGGGTTGTTCAACGTTAAACACCTCGCGTGGACTAAAGTAGCTCTTCCCATCGGGATTTCATTTTTTTCATTTCAAAAGCTTACCTATTCAGTGGATGTTTACCGGGGTGTTCATGGTCCCTTGAAAAGGGTTACCGATTATGCGCTTTATATATTGATGTTCCCTCAGTTGATTGCCGGGCCCATTGTGCGTTTCAACGAAATTGCCGACCAGATTGAAGATCGCAGTCGGAATGAAAATTTTAACAACCGGATTACCGGTTTTTTCCGATTTTGTATCGGTTTGGCAAAAAAAGTACTCATCGCCAATGTAATGGGTGAGCAGGTGGATTTGATTTTTGGAGCTGATCACTATAACTTTAGCACAACTACCGCCTGGTTGGGAATCATCGCTTATGCATTTCAAATTTATTTTGATTTTTCCGGGTATTCGGATATGGCAATAGGCATAGGAAGAATGATAGGGTTCAGATTTCCCGAGAATTTTAACAATCCCTACATTTCCCAAAGCATTTCTGAGTTCTGGCGTCGCTGGCACATTACCCTCGGAAGGTTCATGCGCGATTATCTTTACATTCCATTGGGTGGTAGCCGGGTAAGTTCGGGCAGGTTATATTTTAATCTGTGGGTAGTTTTCCTGGTTTCGGGGTTGTGGCACGGTGCCGCCTGGAATTTTGTGATTTGGGGTGGTTTTCATGGTTTGTTCCTGGTACTCGACCGGTGGTTTCTGCTTAAGGTTTTAAAAGCAATAGGAAAAATTCCTGCCATTTTGATCACGTTTATTGTTTCCTTGATCGGATGGGTGTTTTTCAGAGCAGAAAATATGGACCTGGCCTTTCAATATCTGGATCGGATGTTTGCCTTTGACTTCAATAATGATGATTTTAGCTTTAATTCAAAATTCCTGATAATCCTGATTGTTGGATTTTTGTTTTCGTTTTGGGGAGGATTTGTTAAAATTGAAAAATGGCAAAATCATTTGTTTGCCCAGGATAAAGGAAAATCAGCACTAATTACTATGGTTGTCATTTCAATATTGTTATTTACTGTAAGCCTGGGGTCCATAACCTCATCAGGCTTTAATCCATTTATTTATTTTAGATTTTAATGAAAGCCCTTGAGAAAATATTATTTGTGATAATCATGATCCTGATGCTCCTTCCTGCCATACAGAGGGAGTTCAAAATTATGCCTGATAAAAAACTCCAGGGAGATTTTAAACTGGCTGATAAACCTTTATTTTCCTGGGAAAGCTGGAATGAGGGTGTTTTTCAGACTGATTTTGATAAATGGCTTGAAGATCATATTGGTTTCAGAAACTTTTTTGTGAGGATTAACAATCAAATTGATTTCTCATTATTTGGTGAGGTACATGCTGATGGTGTGGTGCTGGGAAAAGAAAATGTTCTGTATGAATTTGACTACATCAGGGAATATACCGGGAATGATTTTGTAGGTTACTATTTGATCGATAAACGTATCCGGCAATTAACATTTCTGCAAAAACATTTAAAAGAAAACTTCGACATTGACCTGGTACTTGTTTTCGAGCCTGGGAAAGCCAATTATTTGTCTGAGTTTATTCCGGATCAATATCTCATCAATAAAAAATCGCCCACAAATTTTCAGGTGTATAAAAACACAGCTGAAAATTATGAAACCAATTTTATAAACTGGAACGATTGGTATATCAATTCTATAAAGCCTTTGGCCAACTATCCTGTTTATACCAAATATGGCATTCACTGGAGTGAATACGGAATGACTTTCGCCCTCGATTCGATGATAAGTTTTATTGAAAATACCAGGCACATTGATTTGCGGGAAATGATCATCGATTCTCTTGCTATTGAAGACTGTTCACGAACACCGGATTATGACATTGGCGCTGCATTAAACCTCATGTTTAGATTACCGGAACATGAAAAGTTTGCATATCCTGCATATAAATTCGGACCAACGGAAGGGAAAGATTTTCCGATGGTGCTGGTGGCAGGCGACAGTTATTACTGGAATATTTTTAATACCGGGATTGCCAGGGAACTTTTTAAGAACCAGGCATTTTGGTATTTTAATAACCTTGTTTACCCTGATACTTACTCGGATACCACAACCGTTAATGATTTAAATCTGAAAGAAGAAATTGAAAAACAAGATGTGATTTTCCTGATGGTTACGGGCAGGTTTTTATATAAGTTCGATTGGGGTTTTGTGAGTAAGCTTTATGACATTTATGGGATAAAATCAAAATACGATAAGGTGTATGATATTATGAACGGTATTACCGCCTATAGTGTATGGTTTGATAACATGATCCGCCAAGCTGAAGACATTCCTTTATCAGAAGTATTAACTCTGAATGCCCGTTATATTTATGAAACCGACAACCTGGAAGACTACCTTATCCTGAGAGGGCAGGAACACTTTGAAGAAAAAATACGACATGACTCAAACTGGATGTTAAGTGTCAGAAAAAAAGCAATTGAAAATAATATATCCGAAAAGGAGATGATTCAGCGGGAAGCAAATTATATGTTTCAATCAGATCATCCCGATTCATTTGAAAAACATCAAAAGCTGCGTCAATTTAAAGCAGAAATAAAAGACGACCCCATCAGGTATAAGGAACTACAAATAAAGGCTTCTTACTATTTTCTCACAGTAGATGAAATGCTGCAAATTGAAGCCGAAAAAATGCTGGACAAAAACGAATAATTATTCCAGCACGACCTTTCGGATAATGGTTGAATCCTCATCACTTAAACAGATGAAATATATTCCTGAAGGATAGCCCGATAAATTAAATTCAAATCGTTCACCTTCTTTAATATGAAAACTACCGGAAAGAATAACATCATTAAGCATGTTCATTACAGAGTATTTGTACTGATGGTCAGTATCATAAACGTAAAGATATAGTATGCCATTGGTTGGGTTGGGATAAATTTGAAATGTTTCCTGACCTGCAATTTCATCAACAGCAGTGCATACGGAACACGAAACAAACAACTCATCTGAAAATTCACCTTCGCCACAATTTTCATTCATCCCTTTTACCCTGATACTTGCAGTTCCTTCCCACTGATCTGTCCAGGTTACTGTTGCATTTACCCCGGAACCAGAAATAGTTCCAGCCTCAAGAGGAAGTATTTCCCATTGATATGTTTCACAATCTATACCTCCGGCAGTAACATAAGATGATGTGTTTGTGGTATTAGTACACACCTCATCATCACCGGCAGGCAGTGCTGGAATTCCGGGCTTAGGGTAGACCACAATATAGTTTTGTTTTAAAATAGTATCGTAAATTGATCCGTTTGAAATAACCAGTTTTACATCATAAGTCCCGGGTGAATTATAATAAACTTCCGGGTTTTGCTGGCTGGAAGTAGCCGGCTCACCACCTTCAAATTCCCAGTTCCAGCTATTGATATTTCCTGAAGAATAATCAGTAAAATTAACTGGATTTTCTTCACAAACCTGGGTAGCATCAGCTATGAAGTTAGCAATGATATCAAATGAAATCACACCAAAAAACTCCAAATATACCGACATCAATTCTTCTTTGGTGGATGGGCTGGTGCCGTCTGTTAAACCTCCAAATTCATAGGATGCTCCAATTGTCCTGTAATTGTCTGAATCATACGCCACAGTAACACCGTATTGAGGATCTTGATTTTCAAAAATCAAATAGGCCGCGGAAACAGGGGAAATATGGTCAATCCAGGCATTTTCACCGCCGTAGCTAAAAGTCATTTGTTCAGTAAATGTTCCACCAATTCCAATCACTGATCCAAGATCGGAAGTACCATCCTGTTCACCATTAATATTAAACATGGCATGTACGGTAGTTTGTGGATCATAGGCCCAGGTATCACCACCTTCCATGTATAAATTTCCATTATTGTTAAGATAAGCGGCAAGTAAATCGCCCTCTGTGGCCGAAAGAACATGGTTATCAGAGTAAATCCCAAGACAAACAAATATGGAGGAATAAGCATTTAGATCGGGGGGGAAATTGGTCATGATTTCATGGGTAACCCCCAGGTTGTTTAATGCATCCACCATCGCAACCGAAGAGCTTTGATTCGGGTCAAGGTCAAGGATGAGTACCGGTGTTTGACCAATGATCACTGAAACTTCACCCGTTCCCGAAATACCTCCGGGGGCCGAATAAGCCAAATCAAATTCGGCAATATATCCAATTGGAGCTGATTCATCGGCAGTAATTTCAAAACTAAAAGAACCGAATGAATAGGGGTTGATCTGGTTGGCAATTGAAGTGCCATTGTTAATGGTTATAAATGGATCGGATGTAGATAACAGACCCTCCACATCGTTTGCAGTTGCGCCACCCCCATTTACAATTTTTACGATCAGGCTGGCCGTTTCTCCCGGATCAAGGCTGCCATTTTCCCCATCCTCAATGTAGGATGTACCCACATATAAATCGGGTGCATAGGCTGTAAGATAGATATGGCTGCTCCAGTCATCTCCTGAATCATCTTCGATGAGGGTGTTGATGTCAATATTATATTGATCGGGCACAAAGTCGCTAACATCAAAAGAAAATGCCCCGGTAAAAGTTATGGTTTCACCCGGCTCAAAGTCACCCAAAAATTCTGTGCTGTCATTCAACTCAACAAGATCATCAGGGCAGGAAATACTCATATTAACACCTGTTATTGTTTCTTCACCCAGGTTTTTTACCGAAACCGTAAGCGACACTGTTTCACCAGCTTCAATAATTTCATCTCCACCAGCCGAAACCAGATTATCATTTATAACAAGATAATTAGAGCCATCTGTAGAGAGATATACAATCTTACTATCTTTCAGATTGTTCTGGTCAAGTACCATCAATTTCACAGGGTAGTTATCATAAGTTTGATCAGGCAATCCCTCCAATGTACCCTCACTATTCACATAAAAACCATCGGGTGGCTTAACTGCATCAAAATCAATGACTGTATTGAGTGGAATTGACAATGCACCACTCAACTCAGCAAACTGGTAATATTTATTATTTCCGGCAGAAATACCCGCTTTCCATTCTATTTCAGGAAATTCATTGGAGCCATAAAAAAACCTGATATCACCATTTTTAAAAAGTTTTACGGCAAAGTTTACATCCGAACCGGATGCATATCCAGTCACATATCCCTTCCACCTGAATGTAGCGGAATTTTGATCGCCCTCATACCAAATACCACCTCCGGATGAAGTGGAAACCGTGAGGTCGGCCATAAAGGGAGCAATGAATTTATTTTTGGTAAACTTCAGGAAATCATAAACCTGGTAAGGCCAGGTAAATTCATTTTCAAACATGATGTAACCATCGGCATATAAGCGAACAGAAGAATAAGAATTATCATAAAAAGGAAAGTCGAATTCAAGATTTTTAGTTACAAAACCTCCGCCTGGAGAAAGTAGTTCACCATTAACTGCGGGAAAGGTTGTAGTTCCTGATGTTTCAGTGAAGTTTTGGTCAAAATCCCAATAATACGGCTCCGTACCACTTGTGGCAGTTAGATTAGCAGAATAGGGCTCATATACGGTAGCTGCAGGCAGTTCATCCATATCAATTTCCACATTGGTGAAGTCAACTGTATGATCAACCCATAGTTTAGTGGTTCCATTGTTAATAATTGTAATGTTATTTTGACCACAATCAATTTCATTCATGCCATTGGTATAATCAATAACAGAAAACTGTACAACCTGACCGTAACCCCAGCCATTAGGATCGTCTTCATCCACCAAAAGGAAGTACCTTGCGGGTGTTCCGGGGCCAACAAAATTGATTAACGGGGTTAAATCCAATCCAAATTCAATGGTTTTATCTTCTTCGGATGTACCACCCTGCATATATTTACACGCTCCCTGAAAATTAAAAACCGGGAACCCAATTATGTATTCCGGTGACTCTGAACTAAGATTTGTTGAAACGCCAACCCTTACACGCAACGTATTCCGGCAAACATCCTTAATTGAAACCCTGGCTGTTAGCAAAGGTGATGCATTTTCCTTGGCATAAATTACATGAAGTGCATTGTTCCATATTCCACCTGATCCATACGGATCGGCACAAGATTTATAAGTCATATAACAAAACCCGTTATTGCCAAAAGAGGGGCCACCACTGTAAGTATTTGCAAATCTGAATCCACCAATTTCCCAATCCCTTACATCTACATATCCGTCACCATTTATATCCAGGTTATTGGTATACAGCCCATCATTGTTGTAATCCCAGCAAATGGAATCATGATATCCGGAAACACAAAGTGCATGATTGGCTGAACCCCAACTGGTCATCACATATTTACCGGCTTCTGGTGTACCTGTCGGCAGGGTTTGCATTCCCCAGGGTGCATTGGTGTAAAAGTTGGCTACACCTCCAATCTCTGATCCATCAAGGTGATTATGAAGCCAGTTTTTAGCCGTTTGAATTCCTTCAGGGGTTGAAACATCAATCTGGTATACTTCATATAATCGGTTTTTCATAGAAGCATAATATGCATCATAACCACTCATCCATCGCGAACCACCTCCAGCAGACATACCGCCATAAGTAGGTACATCAGGGGTTCCCAGTGTTTTAACGATCTCGAAACTGTGAAAATAACTCACACCATACCAGCCTTCTCCTCCATTCCCAAAATTCCAGGTAAAATGTGTTGCATATTGATTATCCTCTATATTACTTGCAAGATCTCTTTCTCGGTTTACAGCATAAGTAAATCCAAGACCAATACCACTTGCCTGACCACACTCCAGTGCCACTTGTGCAAAAACCGGCCGCCAGTACATATTTGTTGAATTATCTACTACAGGTGGCAGGGTGATAGCATCGGGTCCTTGTAGCCAGGATGGTAAAGTTAATTCAGGCAGGTTAACCAGATTAATAGAATCTTCAACCGATAAGGGGGCCAGCTCGGCAAAACTTTGAGGTTTTTTCTCCTGAGCAACAGCCATGAGCGAGCTTATTAAAACTATTAGAAGTATAATACTTTTTGATGTATATTTTTTCATTGCAGTAATGTTGAATCTGGTAAGTGAAATTAAGATATTTTCAGGATAAGATGAGTCATAAAAAACAGAAAACCTGCAAAGTGGTAATTTGCAGGTTTTCTTTGGGATTTAAATTTTTTATTTCTGAATTACTAATTTCTGAACTGAATCAAGGTTTTTACCGGAAATTTTCAAATAATAAACTCCTTTTGGCAGTTCGCTGAGGTTAATAACGCTTCTGTGTTGTTCGGTCAATAACAAACCTTCTTTAATGTATACAACATCACTCAATGCGTTATAAACAACCAGATTTACTTCCTGCTCATCCAATTGGTTCAAACGAAGTGTAAACATTCCTTCGCTGGGATTTGGATAAACATGCACACCACTTTTCTCTGCTATATTTTCATAACCCGTAAATTGTGTTACTGTTAGCAAGTCAGTGGCTGTGTTTGTACAGAAATTTACATCTGTAAAAGTGTAGGTGATCGTGTGCTCTCCTAATCCAGCAACCGAAGGGTCAAACATACCATTGGAAACACCGGGTCCGGAATAAGTTCCACCTGCGGGTGTGCCACCAGTTAATTCAAAAGCAGGGGTAGAAATGGCAACATATGCCGGAACGATCAAATTTACATCTGGAAGATAACGCGTAATGTTTAAAGGATTTGAATAAACTCCGGTTCCACAATAGTTTACTCCCGCTACTCTCAATTCAGCCGTTCCAAGAAAATCGGGTGCCCACATTAAAGTAATATTTGTTCCTCCATTACCTGAAATGGTGCCGGCTTCTTCTGGTGAAATTGTCCAGTTATATGAACTTGCCCCGGTAACAGGTGCAGTATTATACGTTGAATTACCCCAACTTGCACATAAAAGGCTGATGCCTGAAGGCATATTGGCAGTTTGCAATACTTCCTGTACCTCCATATATTCTGCAGCATAATAAGAAGATGATTCAATACCATCAGACACCTCTAACAGGACATCAAAATAACCGGTTTGAGCATATGCGACCCAGGGATTTTGGTTAGTAGATGTTGTTGGGGTAGCTCCCTCGAATGTCCAGTTCCATTCAGTAACAGGACCGATAGATTGATCGAAGTATTGAACAGGTTCACCTTTACAAATCGCAACCGTATCTGTAGTAAA
>ERZ795053.269-NODE-269-length-65882-cov-19.497516_pt1 | contig 65882 bp, 58 predicted proteins | sample MGYA00375137_ERZ795053 | MGnify/ENA primary metagenome ERZ795053 (study PRJEB30182, sample SAMN05720284) | activated sludge metagenome | isolation source: Anaerobic digester | place: Hong Kong | collected 2014-12-17 ...
AAGAGCCGCACTGGGGTGCGGCGGTCCCAGGGGGGGCCACGTGTTATACTTCTTGCATGGAAAAACCTAAGGCGTTGGAGGAAATGAGCCCGGAGGAACTGGGGAGGCTTTTCCCGGTTTCACTCTCGGGGCATCGGTTGGAATGGAAGTCCCTTTTCGAGGCAGAAAAAAAGCGGATCATGGCTGGATTGTCCGTCGGGTCCAATATGCAGCTTCACCACGTTGGAAGTACCGCCATCCCCGGGATTTGCGCTAAGCCTACCATCGATATGCTCTTGGAAGTTCCACCGGGATGCGATCCACAAGGATTGCAGCGTGCCATGAAAGACTTGGGCTACTTCTTCGCTGCCCAACCCCAAAAGCCTCCCCCGCACATGATGTTCATGAAAGGCTATTCCCGCGAAGGGTACCGTGGGCAGGCGTTCCACGTTCACGTGCGCTTTCCCAGGGACCACGACGAGTTGCTTTTTCGGGATTTCTTGCGCCGCCACCCCGATGTAGCCCAGCACTACGCCCGCCTCAAGCAGCGCTTGCAGAGGGCATTCGAGTTTGACCGGGAGGGGTATACACTCTGGAAATCGGGGTTCGTGCGATCGGTCACCGCCAGGGCTCGAAAAGAACGGGATTCCATGTTATAATTGACTATCATTATCAATCGGAATTAATCGGAGCGTGATGGATACAGATGTCGACGGTGGCCTTGTTGGGGAATCCCAACGCGGGGAAGACGAGCTTGTTTAACGTGCTCACCGGGCTGCGCCAGCACGTGGGGAACTGGCCTGGTGTGACGGTGGAGCGCAAGGAAGGGGTTTTCTTCGACCACGGCAAGGAGGTCCGCGTGGTGGATCTTCCGGGGACCTACACCCTTGGGGCACGTTCGGAGGATGAACGGGTGGCCCGGGATTTCATCTTGAAGGAGGGTCCGGAAGCGGTCGCGGTGATTTGCGACGCATTGAACCTGGAGCGTGGGGTGTACTTGTTGTTGCAGCTGCTGGAACTGCGATCCAACGCCATTTTCGTGGTCAACGCCATGGACGAGGCGCGCAAGAACGGGTTGCAGATCCGAAGGGACGAGTTGGAACAGCGGTTGCAGGTGCCGGTGGTTTTTACTTCCGTTCCCTTGGGGGAAGGCATGGAGGAACTGCGGGTTCAAATCGTGCAGCAACTCTCGGGGAGTGCAGGGAATTCACGGGCGTTCAAGCTGGTGTACCCGCCGGAAGTGGAGGAGACCATCGCGAAGATGGAGAGCCTTCTGACGGAAGAAGAGCGATTCCGTTCGTTCAACCTGCGCTGGCTCGCGGTGAAGTTCTTGGAAGGAGATGAGGGCGTTCGCTCGCTGCTGGGCAAGGATTTCTTCCAGGTGGAAGATACCCGTGTATCGTTGAAAATCGTGCAGACACGCTACGAGTGGATTTCTTCGTTGATTGCCCAGGTGCTTCCAGGCGAACGCAAGAACCTCTGGACGTTCAACGACGCGCTGGACCACGTGCTCACCCACAAGTTCCTTGGCATCCCCATTTTCCTCACGTTCTTGTACATGATCTTCGAGTTGACGTTTGAGATAGCCCAGCCTCTTTCGGACTTGCTGGACTTGCTCTTTTCACATGCCTCCGAGGCCGTGATGGCCTCCGGGTTGCCCTGGTGGATCCGTTCTCTTTTGGGGGAGGGCATCTTGAGTGGGGTGGGAGGGGTGCTGGTTTTCTTGCCCAACCTGCTGGTGTTGTTTTTCTTGCTGGGGGTGCTGGAGGAGTCCGGCTACTTTCCCCGCGCGGCGTTCGTGGTAGACCGCCTGATGGTGCGCTTGAAGCTCTCGGGACGCTCGTTCATGTCCATGATCCTGGGGTTTGGGTGTTCGGTACCCGCCATCATGTCCGCCCGGGGCATCGAGAACCGTCGGGAAAGGCTGGTTACCGTATTGAGCATTCCCTTCATTTCGTGCAGTGCACGCTTGCCGGTGTATGCCATTTTTTCCGCCGCTTTTTTCGGCGCGGCAGCGGGGAAGGCCCTTTTCCTGCTGTACTTGATCAGCATCGGCTTGACCGCTGTCGTGGCCGTAGCACTGAACCGCGTGTTGTTCAAGGGGCAGTCTTCCCCGTTGATCATGGAGATGCCACGCTACCGCCGGCCTTTCCTGCGGAACTTGCTGATTTACACGGGTTCGAAGGCAAAGCATTTCCTGGTGAAGGCCGCCACGATCATTTTCCTGGCATCCATCGTGATCTGGTTCCTGGCTTCTTTTCCCGTGGGAGTCGACGTGGACCAATCGTTTGCTGCCACGTTGGGCAAGTGGATCGAGCCGGTGATGCGCCCGCTGGGTTTCGATTGGCGTGCTTCCACGGCCCTGCTTTTCGGGCTTTCGGCCAAGGAAGTGGTGGTGTCTTCCATGGCCATGTTGTACGGGACCGGGGAAGGGGAAGGGTTGCTGCAGGTGTTGCGCCAGGCGTTCACGCCGTTGCAGGCCTTTTCGTTCTTGATCTTCGTGATGGCATACGTTCCCTGTTTCGCCACGCTGGGAGCTATCAAGTCGGAAACGCGCAGCTGGCGATGGCCAATCTTTTCCGCGTTTCTGAGTCTCCTCGTGGCGTACGCGCTTTCGGGACTGGTGATGTTGTTCGGGAGGGTGTTCGTATGAGTGGCACACGGAAAAAGGCCCCGGGGATGGCGGTGTTTTGCGCGGCCCTTGGCACCAGTCACCTGCTTCTGGCGCTGCTCCAATTCGTGGGATGGCCCGCGCCCTCGGACCCGTTGCTTGGGCTGGTTATCGCGGTGGCATCGGGGATCTACCTGATGGGTACCAAGGACGTGTACGGCAAGACCCCCCAGGGATACGCGCACGTACTGGTAGGCGGCTTATTTACCCTTTTTTTCAGTGGCTTCGAGTGGCTGCGGATTGGGGGGCAGTACCTCTCGCAATGGATGGAGGGAGAAGTTGCTCCGGTGAATTGGAACACACCGGTTCTGGGCATGGCGGCCCTCGGGGTGTTGACGTTGTGGGTTGGGCGGCGCTGGATTCGAAAAGTTTCTTGAGGGGAAAGGCTGGAGAGTAAGCATGGATGGTTTGCAGGTTCCCCTTTCTTGGCTGGGGATTGGTGACGAAGCAAGGATACTGGACGTGGGGGTTCCCACGGAAGTCCAGGAGCGCGTTTTTGGAATGGGATTGTACCAGGGACGCGTTGTGAAGATGGTGCAACGGGCCCCCCTGGGAGACCCGGTGATCCTGCGCGTGGGAAACACGACGCTTTCCATACGCAATGATCTGGCAGAGAGGATCACCGTTGAGCTACTCCCGCCCTTCTCCATCTTGTTTGCCCCGGAAAATACGCCGCTGCGCGTGGTGCAACTGCAAGGTGGCAGAGGTTTCGTGTCCCACATGTCGGCCCACGGCATTCGCCAGGGGGAGCAGGTGATGATCAAGCACAAGGGGCATGCGCACTTGTTCGTGCGGGTGGGATCTCGGGAGACGCGCATCGGTGTACGCGTGGCCCTGAAGATCAAGGTGGATTTGGAGAAAGCATGAAAAACCCCCTTCACAGCTGGTAGCAAGGGGGTTCGTTGCTCATCGAATTTGAATGAGTTGCTTGTCCCAAAAGGCCTGTGGCCAGCCCATGGACACGTGGGTGTACCAGAGCTTGTCGTATTCGTTTCGCACCAGGATGCGGAAGAAGGCTCCGCGATCCACGACCACGATGGCTTTCGAACCAGATGGGATGATCAGCCACTCTGTTTCCCGAGCTCCCTTGGAAAACATCTCCCACAAGTCTTCGGTGTACGGGAATACCCATTCGCCCTGGTACTTGTAGTTGATGGCCACGGGATCCCGGGTGGTGTTTTCCACGGTGACTTGTATCGGCGCCAGCGCAAAGGCACTGGCAGTCAGAAGAACAAAAAACAGGCCAACGATCATTTTCTTGCCGTTCTTTTCTTTCAACGTGTTCCCTCCTCCGACGATTTTTTGCTTGTCTATGCAAAGCGGATGAATTCTTCCGGATCCTTTCGCTGCCGGGGTTTGCGCTCCGGATCATGCGCGGGGAAGCCAAGGGCAACCACGGTGATGAGTGTGTTCTCCTCCGGGATGGAAAAGGCTTGTTTGAGCCCGGTGGGGTCGAAGCCCGCAACGGGGTGTGCAAGAAGCCCCATTTGGGTGGCTTGTACCAGTAGCATGGAAATGGCCATCCCGGTATCGAACAGGAAGTACTCCCTTCGATCGGAAAGGCTGCAGTCGTTTTCGCGCTGGGCATACACCAGGAAGAACGCTCTTGCTTCTTCCATCCACTTGTTTCCCCGGGTTAAGTGGGGGTGGACTTTTTCGCGTGCCTCGGGCGAATGGGCAACCACGAATCGCCAGGGCTGGTTATTGAAGCAGGAAGGAGCGAGAGAGGCCGCGTGAAGGATCCGGTGCAACATTTCTTCCGGCACGTCCATTTGCTGGAACTTGCGGAATGCCCGACGCTGCAGGATGGAGGGGTTCAAGGCGGTGTCTTCCTCGAGAATGGTGGTAAAAGCCTCGATGACTTCCTGGTCATGGCCGTCCACCTTTACTCCGCTCCAGGAGTAACGAATGCGCGCCCAGGGATCGAGCAAGAAGGTGGAGCGCAAAATGCCCCCATTGTCTTTCACCGCTCCCATTGCTTGGGCCAGTTCCTTTTCGGGGTCGCTCCAGAGTTCCACGGTAAGGTGGTGTTTTTGGCGAAATTCCCGGAGCTTTTCGGGCGAATCGGGCGAGACCCCCACGAGGCGCAGGCTGTCGGGGAGGTCCCGGTTCAGGTTGGGCAGGAAGGTTTCGGGATCTTGTTGGTCCAAAGCAGCGGAAAAGAAAACCTGGAGTTCCCTTTCATCGGAGAAAGCTTCGCATTCCCTGGTGCATCCCGGGGTGAAAGCCTTGGGGAAGAAGAACAGGACAGTGTACTTGCCTTTCACCTGTAGGGTTTGCACGGCGTTGCCCGTATCATCTTGTAACACCAAATCGGGAAGAATTTTCCATTGCACAGCAACCACCTCCTGTTTTTTTAGACGGAGGGAACGCAAGATTTGTTGATTCCCTCTCGGGGTGCGCGAGGGACCCAAGGGCCAGTTGTGATACAATTTGCTTGGAAAAAGTGAAGGAGTGAGGGGTATGGATCAACCGACTGCAACCCAACCGCATCTGTTCCGCAAGATCGTAGTACTCGTCGCATTGGTGGCCGGGGTGCTGGTTCTGGGAACCGTAGGATACGTGTACCTTGCGGGTATGGATAGGCTGGATGCCTTTCTCCAAACCGTGATCACGATTTCCACGGTCGGTTTCGATATCCCCGCGGATTTGAGCGACGACGCCAAGCTTTTCACCGCCGCTCTCATCGGCCTGGGCGTGAGTATCGTGTTGTACGGTGTTTCCACGGTGACGGCGGCGATCGTCGAAGGGCGGCTGAATGTTCTCTTTCGCATAAGGAGGAATCGCAAGATGGTGCAGGAAATGAAGGACCATACGATTGTGGTGGGCGGGGGAGTGACCGGACGCTACGTTGTCCAGGAACTGTTCAACGATGGCCAGCCCTTCGTGGTGATCGATTCTTCGGAGGAAGCCATTTCCCGGTTGCATTCCTTGCTGGGTCGGGAGATCGTCAACGTGGTGGGAGATGCCACGGAGGAAGAGGTGCTCAAGCTGGCGGGTGTGCTCAAGGCGCGAGCACTGATTTCCACGCTCCCCACCGATTCTTTGAACGTCTTCGTGGTGTTGAGCGCGCGGACGATGAATCCCAGGCTCAACATCGTGTCCAAGGTAACCGCTATCGACGCGGAAAAGAAGTTGAAGTACGCGGGGGCCAACGAGGTGGTTGCCATTCACGAGATTTCGGGCAAGCGCATGGCACGGGTGGCCACCAAGCCGGAAACGGTGAATTTCTTGGACATCGTTTCGTTCGGGAACCTGGAGTACCGTATCGAGGAAATCGAACTGCTTCCCGGAAGCAAGGTCAGTGGGAAAACCCTCGCCGGGTTGAACCTGCCCGCGGAGATCGGGTTGATGATTATCGCTATCCGCCGGGAAACGGACCTGATCTTCAGCCCCACGGGGGATACACGGTTGGAAGTGGGAGACAAGCTCATGGTTCTCGGAACGCGGGCCGCGATCCTGAAACTCAATGACCTTGCCAATCCCGCCTGATTCTTTCATGGATTTCTCATCGGGCAGGGGTACAATGGGTATTGAGGTGACCGTATGAATCGGAGAATGGGCTACGTTATGTTTTTGTTCGTGGGATTGGGTCTTTGGACCCTGGGGCTTGGGCAGCTGCACTTGCCGGATGCCTCCGCTTTCCTCGAGTATTCCGGCGAACAACCCCAGGGAAGCAGCCTGCTGCAAACGCTGGCGAAACTGCAGGGCCGTTTGGATGGCTGGGTGGTGGCGGCTGGATTCGACAGCCAAGACCAATCCTGGGAATTTTGGACACAGCAGTCGTTGTACAGGTATTCCTCGGAAAGCCGAACGTTGCAGCGTCAGGCACTTTCCACTCCGCCCCTTTCGCCGCAGTCCGCGCCAAAGGTGAGCATGTTCGATGCCCTTTCCCTCGCTTCGTTGCAACTGGGGCAGTCCGCTTCGGGCTTTTACTGGGATGCCTTCTCGGATGGCGGGGTGTGGCAGGTGCGCGTGGGCGAAGAGCTGGCGTTCATCGGGGGGGAGAGTCCCAGCGTGTACCGGGTGATGTCCGTGGCGCAGTGCAAGGTTGGATTGCAGGCAACGGGTTCGGCTTCCACAGGGCCATCTTCGGGTGGGAGTTCGTCGTCTTCCGGCACGATGGGGGGCTCCCAAAACGCGTCAGGTGGCCAGCAGCAGGGGAAACCGGACGATTCCGGAAACGGTGATGGAACCGGGGGTCAAGCGGGTGGAAATGGGCCCGGTGAACCTTCGGGACCCGGGGGCAAGAAGTGAAGCTACTGGTGGTGGAAGATCATCCCTTGCTGCTGGAAAACCTTCGCCAGGGGTTGGTGCATTTCGGTTTTTCGGTGGATGTCGCGGCCGATGGCGACCAAGCGGTGGACCTTTTCCTGCAAGGCCATTACGATGCCATGGTGCTGGATATCTTGCTTCCGGGAATGGATGGATGGGAAGTGGTGGATTTCATCCGGAACCAGGAAAAAAACCCGCTTCCCATCTTGTTGTTGACCGCGCTTGACCAGGTGGAGGATCGCATTCGCGGGTTGAACCTCGGTGCGGATGACTACCTGGTGAAACCCTTTGATTTCGGGGAGCTTGTGGCACGCCTGCACGCGCTGATTCGGCGAAACCAGGGGGTCAAAACCGAGCAAATCCGTTACGGGGATTGCGAACTGGATATTCCTGCTCGTGTTTGCAGGATGGGAGGCACAGAAATCTCCTTGACCCCGAGGGAATTCGGGGTGCTGGAGGTGTTTTTTCGCAACCCCGACACCGTGTTTTCGCGCCAGCAAATCCTGGAACGCGTGTGGGAAGAAGCGGAAGCGGTGAGCAGTAACCTGGTGGACGTGTACATCTTGTACTTGCGGAAGAAGCTGCGCCCGGGGGGGTACGATAGTTGGATCCAAACCGTGCCCAGGATGGGATACCGTTTCGTGCCGGGAAGAGACGGTTCATGACGTTACGCGCGCGCATCGCGCTGCGGTACATCGTGCCGTTTGGTTTGATCCTGGTGGTGGGCATGGTGTTGTTCCAGGTGTTGTTCGAGCGTCAGACCATGCAGGGATTGGATCGACGTCTTTCGGAGTTATACCGCGACTTGCATCCCGCACTCTCTTTTTCGGCGCTGTCCGCCGGAGCGTTGTATTCTTTCGCAGGGCAGGGAGAGATGGGTTTCGAGGTGTACGGTCCGCTGTTAGGCTTACAAGATGGGCAGGAGCCAGAATTGCTTCTTTCCTTCCAGCTCCCTCCGGGAACGTTCCAATCCATGGCCCAACAGGGTGTGCAAGGTTCGGGGGAGGAGCAGGGTTTTCGTTTCCTTGCCTTTTTGGAAACGGAGCTGGACCGATACGTGGTTGTGGCCATCGACATGGGCCACACGCGCCAGTTGATTGCTTCGATGCGGATTTGGTCGTGGCTAGGATTGATGGGTGCCGTGGGGTTGATTTCCTGGTGGGGGTTGCGTGTGTCCCGCAAACTGTTGCTTCCTTTGGAGCGAATGGGGCAGGACATGCAGCGCATCAGCCAGGGGGAGATTGGGGGGGAGCGTTTGGACGTTCCTCTCACCGGTTCGGAAATTGCCCGCCTTCAAGACGCGATAAACCGTTCGCTGCAACGACTGGAGAACTATTTCCAACGCACGCGTTCTGCTTCCTCCCGCATGGCGCACGAACTGCGCACCCCCCTTTCCCTCGTGCGCTCCACCCTTGAGGTGGTGCTTCTCGATGTTCCTTTCGATGATCCCGTCCGGGATGCGTTGGAAAAAGCGCTTGCAGATGTGAATCGTATCATCCGTTTTTCCGGGGATTTGCTCGCCCTTTCCAAGATGGATCAAGGGGTCATGCCTTTGCGCCAGGATGTGGATATCACTCGGGCACTGCTGCTTTCGCTGGAAGAAGTGATGGAGGTGTTCCCCACCAAAAGGATCGAGGTGCACCTTCTCCCTTCGCTCGTGTTGGATGCGAAAGGGTCGGAAGCCCTTTTGGAGAGGGCTTTCTTTAACCTGTTGGAAAACGCTTGCCTGCATGGCGAGGGAAAGAACGTGGGGGTACACTGTACGTTCCACGGGGGGGTGGTGCAAATCGCCGTTTCCTCGATGGGTCCCCCGCTATCTCCCGGTTTGTTGGAGCTTATCCGAGAAGGAGGGGAGGACCCGGGTGTCTTTTTCCAGGGAAAGGGGAATGGTTTTGGCTTGTTGATTGCGCTGTCCATCCTGCGGCAGCACCAGGGGAAGCTTTGGGTTTCGCGGGAAGAACTGCAGAACCAAAATTCTTTCCACGTTCAGCTTCCCGCTTCACGCTCCGCGGGCGGGGAATAAGGTTTTCCTTTTTTTTTCTTTTGACAAAATTATTTTTGCATGTTATAATGGAAACGGAAGGAAAGCACCCCTTTCCGTCGCATTTCAGCCAACCGAACGACTCGATGAAAGCATTCAAGAACCGATCCCATCCTGGGGCCCGAAGAGGGCCCCGCTTTTTTTTGAAAAAAAACCGGGAAACCGTTTTGGTTTCCCGGTGTTCGTGTATGCGCGGTGTTTAGGGAAGTACCGTTAGGGGAATCGCGTTGGTGGTGAGTGTGGTTTGCTCTTCGTACATGGGGAACAGAAGTGCGGGGGGAATCAGGAACGAACCCGCTGTAGTCAAGCGATAGTAGTTGACGTATATGCTTTTCCCACGGCTAATGCGGTCTTCGAAGTTGGTAACGCGGTCGTATCTTCGCTCCACGTGGATCGGGTAAGAACTCCAGGTGAAATCCAGGAATTTTCCCCGGTACACGTAATGGCGGGAGATACCTTCCGATTCCCCCATGGTGGGAGCGATGTTTTCTACCAGGCAGGTGTAGGGCCAGGGGTTTTCGAGGTGTACCGTGAGCAAAGTCCGTACTTCGTCTCCCACGTGAAGTTCCCGCGGGTTTTTCCGGAAGAAGAGGTACCAGTTTCCTTCCTGACCCGTCCAGGGATTGGGGGTGATGATGATGGCTTTTTCGGAAAATCCCATGATCTTGACGCTGTCGGAGAAGGTAAGGCCAACGAAGCTGCCGTTGATCCAGAGCTCGTTTTGGTTGCGGGACTCTTTGTGCAGCAGCATGGATTGGACGGCAACCGCATCCGCTGGCTGGTGCTCGGAGAGATTCCCAGAACCGTTCTCCATGTGGAGTAGCATGGAGGGGACGAGTGGCTGGTCCAGGGATAGGTATTCTTCCTGCACTTTTCGGGATTCCTTCCCGCCCTTATCCACCCAAACCACGGGAATGGAAAAGATTTTCTGGAAACTCCGCGTGAGGGTTTCCGTGGAGGGAGGGGTTTGGTAGCTTTCTGCTGGCCACGTTTCCTTGGCCACGAAGCGCCACAGCAATCCAGGAGTCCCTTCAAGAATGCCGCTGACAAATTCTCCCGGTTGCAGTTCTCCCTGGAAATCGAAGGTTTGGCCCTCTGCCATTTCGATCTGATTTTCGAGTTCCGTGAAGAAAGAGGGGAGGTTGCCTCCCAGCTTCAAGCTGAACTTCCCACTCTGGGGTACGATGTTGAGCAATGCCATCACCACGAAGGCGGTGTCTTTGGTGGAATACCAGTACTTCCCGTTGCGTTTCTGGAAGAGGTAACGTACCAGCGCGTCTTTTTCCGAACCTTCGTACTCCAATTGGTTCATGAGCTGCAGAAGAAGGGCGTTGAGTTGCAAATCACCCAGGAAATACCCGGGGCTTTGAAAGGCGATCCAACCCAGCGTATCCAGGGTTCGGAAGTTTTTCAACAGGGATTGCAACTGTTTACGCGCAGCATCTTTCAGCCCTTTCTGCACCAGGACCAGCCCGTTGAACAGATCGTAGTACGCCCCTTCTTCCGCTGTGGAGAAGAGCAAGGAATCCGGGGAAAAGAGGCTAAGAACGTAGTAGCAGAAGGGGAGGTAGGGGTAATCGGAATCCTCGTCCTCCGTGGATTGCAGGAGGGTTTCGAGGGAGCGAATGCCCCGTTGCAAGGATTCTTCGAAAACAGCGATCCCCGCGCGCTGCAATTCGTGGAAGGCATACAAAACGTAGGCGGTCATGAAAGCCGAAGAACCGCTGGAAGAAGAGCTCCACCACCCCCATCCCCCGGAGTAGAGTTGCGAGCGGTACAATCGTTCCAGCCCTTTTTGCAGGACATCTGGAAGGATTTGCCACACCTCTTCCCCTTCGAAGTGTTGCGCAAGGGAAGGGGTTTGGTTGATGAGCTGTTGGAACGCAATGGCGGGAAGGAACGAGCTTACGGTTTGTTCGGTGCACCCCCACGGGTACTGCACCAGGTACGCGATGGCTTCAAACAGTTCGGCGTAAAGGTCCGTGCTCAGGGTGAAGGAAAAGGTGGTGGGAGCCTGTGCGGTGAACTCGAAGCGATCAGGGTTTTGAAGGAGCATTCCCGCCAGCGATGTGGGACGTACGAAAGTACGCGGGAGCAGTGGAACAGACCACTTCAGGGCATCTCCACCCACTTCGGAGATTGCTTCGAACGTGAACGAGGTCTCGGTTGCTTCATCCACTTCGGGGATGCTTTGTTCGAACCAGACGTGGGTGCTTTGCCGTGGCGCGAGGGAAATGGTTTGGGTGGTCTGTTTCCCCCGGTAGTGCATGGAAACCTGGTATTGCGCAGGGTTGTCGTTGTTGTTCCCCAGTTGCACGCCGAGGCGCACCACGTCTCCGGACATCAGGAACTGCGGGAAGACCGGGTTGAGTGTCACGGGTTGCGTGGTGATGATGGAACTCTTGGCGTAGCCCCGTTTTCCCTCCGCGGTGAACCCGGTAGCCCGGATTGCCCAGGTGGTCAGATCTTCCGGGAAGGGAACCTCCAGGGTCGTGGAGCCGGGAACCAGGAGCAAGGGTTTCCAGTAGGCGGTGTCGGAGAAATTGGAACGAACCTTGAGAACAGGTGCCGCCATCTTGGTTTGCGCAAGCGTCTCGGGCGAATCGTAGGCAAAGAGCGGTTCTTCCCCCTCCTCGGAGAAGCCGTATGCCAAGGCGTTTTCCACCACGTAACGTGTGTTGAAGTAATACACGGTGTAATTCAACGGAGGGTTGGATAGGGGATCGAGCAAGGTTTGCCAATCGTCTGCACCGTACAGGTCCAGAACCGCCTGGTCCAGGATGCTCAGCGTGAGAAAACCATCCAGCGGGGTATCTTCGTGGTCGCGGAGTTCGAGCGATAGTGGTGTAACCTGGCCGGGAAGGATTTCGTCAGGATGCTCCATTTGGATGTGCGCGGAAACGTGGTCCAAGTTTATGGGAAGGTCGAGGCTTTCGGAGATTCGTTTTCCCCCGATGAACGAGAAAACCTGCAGACGCACCTGCTGGCATTGGATCGAACGCGGGATTTCCAGTTCCAACGTATGCCGGTTGGCGCTGAGCGAAAAACTACGTAGTATGGCGCGGTCGCCGAAATCGGCGACTGCCAAGATGTTCAGGTTCTGGTAGGAAGAGAGTACCTGGATCTGCGCGAGGTCTCCGGGGGAATACTCGGGTTGGTTCGTGATGAAACTGAGTTCTTCCTCGGTGTCGTACGCGTATTGTGCGGAATAGAAAAACAGCCTTCTCTCGATCCAGTTCTCGGGGTGCTTTCGGTCGATGAAACGGATGTTGTAGTAGCCGGGCACGGGGGGGTCGAACGCATATTCCAGGATGCCGTTTTCATCGGTGCTGCGTGTGGTGGTGGCATCGTGGTCCTTCGGCCCTTGGATCACGATGTCGACCAACCGCGGGAAGCCAGGGCCGGCATAGCTTTCCGAGGGTTCAAACAGGGGTTCCATCCCCAGGGTGAAGTCCACCGGGTTGGCTGCGGAATTCCAGTAACGCGGCGATTCCGTGAAACGCATGCGAACATCCGACGGGATGACTTCGAAGTAGTCCACGGCTTCCACTTCCCGCCCCGCGGCGTCCACCACGGTGGTTTCCAGCGCAAAGCTCCGCGGGCGATCGTACGGAAGCTGTAGTGTGACCCCGGCTTTTCCATCTTGGAGCACGCGCGAGATGGTTTTTTCGAGGGGGTCCTGGTAGGGGGAAAGTTGGCTCAAATGGAAGAAAGCCGTGCCTTCCGAGAGGTTTTGCCCGTAGTAGTACCGCGCCAGAACTTCCATTGAAGCTTCTTCACCCAGCCCAATCGTTTTTTTCAACCCCGAAGTGGTTACCGTGAATGGGGGCTTGGTGTAATCTGCGATTTCGAAGTAGCGGTAATGGTTTTCCCCGTCCAGGGTGACTTCCACGGAGTAATGCCCCCGCACCGATTCGTCCGTGGTGGCAAGCAACAGGCTAAAGCCTCCCCATTCGTCCAACGCCTGGGTTTGGTCCAAGATTTTTCGCCCCAGCGGATCGGTGACAGTGATATCCGCGCTTCCGGCGGAAAGCAATCTTCCCGCGCGCAGGTCGAAGAAATACCCCCTCATGCCAATTTCATCCCCCGGGCGGTACATGGGGCGATCGGTCAAGAAGAGGAATTCCACCCCTTGGGGGTTTTCGCGGTACGAATCGATCGCGACAAAGGCATTTCCCCGTGGTGTGGAAAAAAGCAGGAAGTTGTCTTGGATTTTTTCCGCGGGGATGGAAACCAGTGGGGAGGATTCCCCTGCTACGGAAAGGGGCACCAGTTGTTTGCCGGTTTTCACGTTTCGGAAGCGAATCGCCTCGCCGGTGAGCGTATCCCACAATTGGACCAGGATTTCCTCTCCACGGCGAATGGCAATTCCGTCTGCTTGGGTTCTCTCGATGACCATGTAGCGCACCACCCTTTTTTCCGAGTCAATTCCCGTAGTGGCGATTTCCAGCAGGAAACCCCCGTTCTCAAAGAAGAGAGAAGACGGGATTTTCAGGCCCTGGTAGTAATTGCGGGAAATGTCGACCAGGTAGCTGGTAATGAAATTCCCTTTCTGGTGCGGGACCCTGTTGTTTTCTGTGATTTGTTGGTATGTTTCTATGGCATCTTCCAAGCGGTACAGGGAGAGTTTCAGCTCTTTGGAATCGGACCAAACGGAAAACTCCAGGTCTTGGTTTGGATTGAGGACGCGAAAGGAAGGCCCGTACACCGATAGGCCTTCCGCAAGCAAAATCCCCGCCAGCAAGATGGCCAGGGCGAAGATGGCGATGGTTCTTTTCATGATGACCCCTCCTTGTTTTTTTCTGTGTCGTTGAGGAACTTGAAGCGATAGAAACCGAAAAAGTTTGGGTTTTCCTTCACGGGCATCCAGCTCACCGGAACCGCGTCCAGGTAATCTCCCATTTTCCAAAGCCGGATGAAACCGTCGCTGTCGTCGGTGGGACCAGTGTGGTACACCAGTCCTTCACCCGTGTAAATCATCACGTGGTACGGGAAATCGAAGTCTTGGGGGTGAAAGAAGAAGGCAAGGTCTCCGGGAAGTACGGAATCGTTGCGTTCGCGCGAAACTTTTTGGCACGTGTAAAAGAGCAAGTGGTAGGCACTGGCAAATCCCAGGAATCCTTCACCGGTGAGAAACAGGTTGGCACCCAGTTCGGGAATGAAAGGATACACGAAAGCTTGCACATCCTTATGCACCAACGCAGGCATTTGCGTTTGCTCCACCCAAGCTGCATCGTGCCGTTTCAAGGCTTCCACGGCGGCAAAGCGCACCAGGCCGGAACAATCCCTGTGAACCCATGCCGGAGATGGCGTGGCTTTTTGAAGCATGGCAATGGATACGAACCATTCGCGGAAAATCCGAGCATCTTCGCCCCATAATTCCGCGTGGTCGGGGTAGCCATCCGAGTCTGCATCTTGTTGGGCGCTGGAAAAGGGGAAAGTGCGTACGCGGTGGAAGGCTCCGAACAGGAGAAAGGAAACGTTCGCGACGGGTTCTTTCATTTCCAGAATGGCCTTCTTCTGGTCCAGGAACACGGGCTGAAAGCCAGAATACTCGATAAGCTTCGCGTTGAACGGCATGCGGACTTCCAGGATTTCACCGATCTTTCGGGGTGTGTTGATGAAGTGCACGTTGGTAACTTGGAGCAAAATCACCAGGGCAAGAAAGACAAGGATCGAAAAAGTCCAAAATAGCTTCACTTCCGCTCACCGCGGTTCTGTCAAGTTTCTGGTAAATTTGTTTTCACGCTACAGGATTATACCATAACCTGTGGTACAATAAAGGGGGGTACCAGGTTTTTTCGTGGGGGGGATATTGTGAGGGTTCATTTTATTGGTATTGGTGGTATCGGAATGAGTGGGGTTGCTCTGCTCGCCAAAGACTTGGGCATTGCGGTTACCGGCAGCGTTGACCGCGAGAACGAGCGAACCCTTTTCTTGCAAACGCGTGGCATCCAGGTATTCGAAGGCCATTGCGCCCAAAACCTCGGAAGTCCCGATGTCGTGGTATTCACCAACGCGGTCCACGCGGACAACGTGGAGTGGAAAAAAGCCCGCGAGATGGGCCTTCCACTACTTCCCCGATTAACGTTCCTTTCGCATATCCTAAAAAAAGCGCACAAACCCGTGATTGGCATCAGTGGAACGGATGGAAAGACCACCACCACCGCCATGGTCGCGCATATCCTCCAGCAACTGGGAAAAGACCCCACCGTGCTGCTGGGGGGAATCCACGAATCGCTTCGCTTCGGCAATTACCATCCAGGGGTTGGGCCCGTGGTGATCGAAGTGGACGAAAGCGATGGCTTTTTGACCGGTATTTTCCCACAAGTGGCTGCGATCACGAACATCAACGGGGACCACCTGGAGCACTACGACCAGGATTTCGGAAACTACCGCCGCGCGATGTTCCAGTTCCTGCAAAATGCCCACAAACGGGTACTGCCCCTTTCGGAGAAGGAGGGTGCCGCCTTGTACCAGTTGGACGGGGCTATCCCCGGTTCGATGGCCCGCTTCTTTTGCCGGGAGGACCCCGTGGTTCAAGGGGAAGTTCTCACCGCGCTTCCCGGGAAATACAACCAGGAGAACGCGTTGTGTGCGGTGCAGTGTTGCAGCTTCTTGGGCATCGAACCGGAGAAAGGCTTGGCTGCACTTCGCGACTTTCACTTCGTGGACCGCCGTTTTTCCCACCGCTACGAGTCGGAGGGGTTGGTGGTCATCGACGATTACGCACACACACCGCTGGAAATCGAATCCGTGATCTGGGCTGCACGCGAAACCTACCCGGACCACGAGCTGTTGCTTGCCGTGGAAATCCACCGTTACACCCGTTTGCGTCGCGAGATGGAACATTTTCTCGGGGTCATCGGGAAAGCGCCCGTTTCCCGGGTGATGGTGCTGCCGGTGTATTCCGCCTACGAGGAAACGCAACCTGGCTTGTTCTCCAGTTTCCTGCATCGCCTGGCGCAGCTTCGAGCTGGAACCCGCTTTTGCAAGAATCCCGAACATGTTTTACAGGCGCTTTTCGAGGGAGAGGCAGCATCTTCCGGAAAATCGAGCAAACCAAAACTCCTGTTGTTCGTGGGCGCCGGCAGAAGCTCTCAGTATTCCCGCCAACTCTCCGCGATGCTTCCCGACCCCAACCAACGTCCCACTGCCGCGGGGTATCCCGGCGGTTACCTTTCCGAGGAAGTGCGATAGCCCCCCACTTGTTGCACCAGTCGCCCCAATTCTTCCTGGTGCGCGAAGAGCGCGCAGGGTCCATCTCCCGTTTCCAGTAGGGCTTCGTTGTCCCGGATGAGCTTGAGCAATGGGCTTTTGAGCGAATCGAGCAACGAATCGTTTCGCAGGTTGTGCGTGGCGACATTCGCAACGGGACAGGGTGTGAGATCGCCAAACGGGGTAACGTGCACAAACCCCTTCCCCGATGACACGCATCCTCCAAAGGCTTCTTCGTCACCCGGAGAGTGGATGATGAAAAGAGGCTTGCTTTCCTTGTACTCCAAGATTTTTGCGCGGAACGCAGAACGGTTTTTGGTGTCGAGGCATGCCAATCCTTCCGGGGGTCCGGGGATGTGCTGGGTGGAGTTGGTGGGAATCCATTCGGTGAAGAAAGCCAGGTGGGTGCCCAGCGAAACCAGTGCATCGACGTGCTCTTCCTGCATCCAGTACCACACGTTATCCCGGGTGATCGTGACGGAAACGCCGCTCGGCGTGCCGTTTTCGCGCAGTTTTTCCAACGTTGCCACGACTTTCTGGTAGGTACCTTTTCCCCTGCGGGCGTCGTTGCGTGCGCGGTCTCCCTCCAGGCTCGCTACCACCACCACGTTGTGGCACTTTTGGAGCTGGGAAAGGTGCGTGGTGGAAAGGGCAGTGCCGTTGGTGAACACCACGAAGAGGTTGTCGCCATATGCACGGCAGAGGTCAAGAAGGCCGGGGAACAGGAAGGGTTCTCCCCCGGCCACCAGGAAAGCGAAGATACCCAGCTCGTTTGCCTGGGAAAAAACTCTTCTCCATTCTTCTTCGGAAAGTGTCGAACGTTCCACCGCTTTCTTCCCACTGTGGCCCAGGCGACTCGCGAAGCAACCCGCGCAGTCCAAGTTGCAGCGATTGGTGATGGAGGCGATGAGCACGGGGGGCACCAGCTCTTCGTGCGTGTTGTAGCCGGCACGTGTTTTCTCACAACGCGAGAAGGAGCGGGCCAGCTTGTGTGCGCCGCGTAATGTGCGTGGATGGCGAAGGATCCAGGGAAGAAACGCCCTGGTCAGCTTGGGATTCACGCTGTCCAGGATGGTGTGCAGGGCTCCTTCGCTATTTTTGGGTTCCATGGTGTGTTCCTCCCTCTTTGCTTTTTCACTGCCAATCATACCAGATTTCCCAAAAAAAAGCCCCCTTGCGGGGGCGATTCACACTCTATATGGGGTGTTCCGCTTAAAACATTCTTCCGCCGAGCATCAGGGCTTCGATCTTGATCCGCTCAATGGATTCGATCACTTGGTCGGATTTGCTGGGTACGTGGAATACGCGCTGTTTTTTCCTCATGGATGCTCACCTCCTGCATGGATATTGCCACAAAGTTTGGTAATCTTAACTCTTGGTGGAATACAAGACGCAAGCGATTGGAAAATTCTTCCCAGGTTGTTGGGATTACACGAAAAGGGTTCCTTCCAAAACCACGTGGAAATTGCCGGTGATCAGCACCCTTTCGGACTGGAGTGCGACAAACAGCTCTCCTTCGCGTTTGGAAAGTTGGCGCGCGTGGAATGTGCTTTTCCCCGTTTTGTGCGCCCAGTAGGGAGCGAGGATGGTGTGGGTGGAACCCGTGACGGGATCCTCGTCCACGCCCAACCACGGGGCGAAAAAGCGGGACACGAAATCGATGTTTCCCGTTCCTTTGGCGGTGACGATGATGCCTTTCACCTCTTCGGGCCATTGTTGGCTCAAAAGGGCCTGGAAGTTTGGCTGGAGGGAGCGCACGGCTTGCTCGTCTTGGACTTCCAACAAGATTTTTCCCAAGGTCGGGGAGTAGAAAGCTGCCGGCAACGGGGGAAGGGGCAAAAACGGGAAGGCTTCCATGGGGAAGGCGAAGGGGCGTGGGGGATTGCACGGGAAGTCCATCTGGATACCCTCCGTTACCTGGCGTGTTTGCAACTGTCCGCTGTGGGTGTGGAAGAAAGCTGTATTGCCTTGTAATCGGTTGGACAAAGAGAGAATTCCACCCGTGGCAAGTGTGGCATGCCCGCACAAGGCTACTTCGGTCGTGGGGGTGAACCAACGTAACGAAAAGTGATCTGGTTGCTCCAGCGGCACCACGAAAGCGGTTTCGGAGACTTTCATTTCCGCGGCAATGGATTGCATCAAGGAAGGGTCGATTTCGTTTTCCAAAAGGCAGACGCCCGCCGGATTTCCTCGGAAAGGGGTGGTGCTGAACGAATCCACGTGGTAGAAAGGAATGTGCATGTTTGTACCTCCCATTTTCCACCATTCTACCATGAGCCGGGCACACGGAATTGAATTTCCATGGAAAATTTTGTTATAATGAGAGTACGAGTGAAAAGGAGGTGTTCGCATGAAAAAAATGGTATGGTTTTTCTTGTTGTTTTCCCTTGTACCTTTGCTAACCTTTGGAGACTGGGCACCACCCCCTGCTCCTTCCAGTGGGCCAAGCTACGAAGAAATCACGCGGGAGGATATCGTGCGGTACCAGTCTTCGCTTACCGATGCCCCGATCACGTATCGAAAGGGGAAGTACACTTCTTTGATGGACCATGCGGGGCATTTCGACGATGTGCTCAAGCCCGGAACCATCATCTTTTTCCAAACAGATGAAGGTCGCTACGGGAAGATGATCATTTTGGCCTATTCCGTAGCGCACGGGCTATCCCGGTACTTCGGGTACCAGTACTTTGACATTCCCTTCTTCTTGTTCACCGTCTACAACGATGATGGGAGTATTTTCGGACAGCAAACAGAAGCTCCACCGCTGACGTTCATTCCCCAGTCGCGGGAAGGTTTTATCGTGTATCCCTCGAGAAGAGTAACGGCGTGGGTTCTTTTTGGGATGGGGATGTTCTTGCTGTTTCCCTCGCAAGATAACCCTCCCCCGGGCACAGCGGTGATGTTACTGTACTTTGATTTTGACACCAACAGCGCTGATTTCCAGTCATTTTCGGGAGCGGACGTGTACAACTTGAAAGATGAGTACAAGTCGCGGTTTTACCCCAAGAACGGGGCAAAGATGTTCGTGGTGTACAAACCGTAGAAGGGGAGGTTTTTCCATGAAAACAAGGATTTTTTGCCTGTTCCTGTTGCTCGTGCCGGTCTTTCTGTTGGCAGACTGGGTGGGCCCTACTGTTTCCACCGGTCCAAAACCCTACGATCAAATCACGTTGCAAGATATCTTGCAGTACGAAAATAACCTGTCCACTGCTCCCATCACGTACCGCCAGGGGAAATACACCTCGTTATGGGATCAGCAGGGACATTTCGACGATGTGCTCAAACCGGGAGCGATCTTGTTTTTCAAAACCAGCGAGGGTCGATATGGAAAGATGATGATCGTCGAATATACCGATGTCCAGGGATGGGTCAGGATACACGGATATGAGTACTACGACGTTTTCTTTTTCGTGTACACCCTCTTTAACAGCAATGGGAAGGTGCATTCCACCCAATCAACCTCTCCGGTTAGCAACCTGGAGAACCAGGTGCTGGATTTTCCACTTTTGCCGAAGAACGTCGCGTTTATGTTTCTCTACTACGACTTCGACCATAACCAAACCAGCGTCACTTCTTTTTCGAATGCAGATGTGTATAACACCAAGAACGAGGTGAAGGACCGCTTGTTTCCCAAGAACGGAGCGGAGATGTTCGTGGTGTATCGCCCTTGAGCCAATCCCATTTTGCCATTCCGACTCCTATCGGTGTGTTGGTGGGAGTGGTTTCCGGGGAGCTGCCCCGGTTGGTGGGCTTGGGATTTCAAGAGCTACGGAGGGATGGACCGGTGCTTTTGCCCCGGAAGGCTTTGCCCGAGGTTGCCCGAAACCTGGAGATGCAGGTGCAAGCGTTTTTTTCGGGGAGACGAAAGCATTTCGAAATAGCGTTCCAGTTGCCCGGCACTCCTTTCCAACGGAAGGTTTGGGAAGCGCTCCAAGCGGTGGGTTTCGGGCAAACGGTTTCCTACGGGGAATTGGCCCGTGTGTGTGGGTCGCCCCGTGCGGCACGTGCGGTGGGAAACGTGTTGGCTGCTAACCCTTTTGCGTTGCTGGTTCCCTGCCACCGGGTGGTTCTGGCAAATGGTTCCCCCGGGGAATACCGCTGGGAGAGCTGGCGTAAGGATTGGTTGCTGGATTTCGAAGCCCACTACCGGGAACAGTGATTCCGTAGAAAAGCGCTGGACAAACCGCTCATCACTATGAAACGGGCAGTTTGTTCAGCGCTGCTTTTTTTCGTGGTTTACAGTTCAACGGGTTCAAAGAGGATCCAGTATTCTCCCGGTTGCATGTCGGAAAAATCCAGCTTCCATTTCTTCTCTTCAGGCGAGTACTGGGGTTTTTTTAGCACGGGTTTTTCCCCCTGGATTTTCGGCACAAGAAGAAGGAGCGGGGGGGTTTCTGATTCTGCAAATCCTATCATGTTGGCGATCAACTTTTGATTCTCGGGGTCTATGTTGAGAAGAATTTCGTGGGTATGATCGGGTGAAGAGAGCTTGGCGATGGAAAAATCAATGCCGACTTCCGCGTTTTCCCCGCCTTCCCCGCTTCGAAGCCCTCCCGCCATTGCAAGGGGAGGGTTTTGTGCTTCCCAACCATGCATTTGTTTTTGCAGGCTGGAGATGCCATCCACGAAGATCTTGGTCACTTTTCTCCGGGCATTGACGGGGACTTTCAGGAAAATTTTCATGGCGCCAAGCGAGGATTCTTTCCATTTTTCCATCCATTCCAGGAGTCGCGGGCGCAGGCTTGGATCCATTTCCGCGGCTTGTTCCAGTTCATGTTGGAGATGCAATTGCGGGGAATGCAAGAAAATGAAATTGTCTTTTTGAACCGTCCAATTTTTCAACGTGGAATCGAAAAGGCTAAACGACTGGAACTTGGAGGCACACGCATCACATTTTTGTATATGCCGCTCGATTTCTTCTACATCTGGACCAAATCGTTCCTCTTGCTCGGAAAAACTGGCATTCAGGAATTCCAAGTATTGCTCCATTTGTTCGTACGTTAGGTGTTGTGCTTTCATGGGTCCACGCCCTCCTTATCAGTCGAATCGGAAAAACTTCTTCCTCCACTCAAATATACCGTGCAAAAGGCAGTTTTCCGCATGGTTTTACTCCCCAAAAAGGCCTTGTTCAAAGGCGATCTTCTTGAGGTTCTTATTCACCCGATCGATCCAATCCCAGACGTTCTTGTTGGGGTTTTTCCCGAAAAAGGTTTGCAGTTTCAGGTTTCCCACGTCCGTTTCCAGGAACTGGGCCAAATTCTTCCGGGTGCGACTATCAGTGGGTTTGACGATGTCACCCAGGGGCTTATCCAAACTGGCAAACACCGGTTCGAAAAAGCTTTCGATTTGTTCCGCGGAGCGGTTGGATTCTTTTTGGAATTCCTCGGACACGTGCTCCACCATCTGCCGTAGCGAGCATGTGGAAAACACTTCCACGATTTGTTCGGGCTTGTACTGCAGAAGGATCAGCACGTGGCAAGCGATTTGCCATGGATAGCCTCCGAATTGGAAAAGGTTCTCGAAAAGGAAATTGGACAAGATGGAATGCAATGCGTCCAGGTCTGGTGGTAAGGCCACTTCATCTTTCAAGAGCGAATCCGCGAATTCGGAGAAGTCTTCTCCGTTGAAGCCATCTTCCATGGCATCCAGGGAAGAGGAGGCTTTTCTTTTTTCCTTGCTTTCCAGGTTAAGGAACAGGTTTCGGGCCAAGTTTTGGAACCAGGTGAAGAAACTCGCCTCGTAGGGAGAATACTTGTCCAGGAAACGCCACGCCCGTTGGAACGCGTTTTCCACCGACTCGTTGGTCTTTTGGACCACGAAATCCATGGCCCCCATCCGCCCCGTGAAATTCCGCGATAGAAAGGACGCCAGTGCCCGGTAGTACTTGTCCAGCAATAACTGGAATGCGCTGTCGTTTCCATCCAGAGCGTACTCCACCAGGAAAACGGTCAACACGTTTTCCTTCACCCATTCCGGACCGTCGGGGTACACCTCTGGATCGTAATGGGCAATGCGCGTCCAGCAGGAACGCCACCCCATGCGCAGAGCCTTTGCCAAGATCCTTTCCATTTTTGCCCTCTCGGAGGGATTGCGTAGGTTCATTCTCGCTTGGGCGTAGCGGATGATTTGTTTCTTCATGGCAGGCTCCAGGGCTTTTCGCAATTGCTCGAAAGAATCCCAGCTTTTCTTGGCTTCCTGTGCGCTGGTGGAAAAGTCCAAATTGTTGGGCATCGTTTTCCCCCTTTTCCATTTTATGGTGTATTGGTTTGGGTCGGTTTCATCAGCCGGAATAGGATCCTTGGTTCGGACAGTGTTTCCCTTCCGCTCACGTAGAGGTACAGAGTTTCTTCTTCGTGGTCTGGCCTGGTGAATTGGATCACGTACTCTTCTCCGGGCATCAAGTATAGTTGCAATGGGGGCAAGAAGTACTCGCGGGTGTTTCCCACGTACAGACCGTTGATACGGATTTCGACTCCCGGGGGCGACGTGAGAACTTGGTAGGGAATCGGCGAACGCTCCTCGCTTTCGGGCAGCGCTTTGATGGCGGGGAAGAGTATCTCCTCTTCCACTGTTTGATCGATCGGCTCCAAATCCATGCTTCTATTGACGCATTCCGCGTAAGAATCTACCGTCTGAACAACGACAGTCAGTGTTATCCTTTCAGCCCCGGGGGATTCCGGGAGTTGTTGTACATTGTTGTACGCCATCCAATCGCTTTCGCAGAGCGAAGAGACGCGGTTTGCTCCCACCACGATTTTGTCCAAACCCTCCAGTGGTTTGGGCCTGGACAGGTCGAAACGGTGGAAGGACGTTGCCAAAACTTCTTCCCCACGTTTCACGGTGATTCGTGCAATGCGTGGTGGATTGCGAAACACACTGCGGGTAGGGTCCAGCGAAAAGGAACCGGTGGGGCCAGAAACCCCGCGAAACACCACGGTTTCAATCCCCAGGAAAATGGTCCCCTCCATGACAACTTCCATTACGGAAACTTCAAGAGTAACCCCCGAAAGGCGTTTGCCTTGCTCGTCCACGATCACGCCACCCAGCACGTGGATGTCATGGAAGAAAAACACTTGGGGAAGGTCTTCCATATCCAGCACTTCGAGGGAATGTGTTTCCCATTTGCCGTTCCAGGTCTCGAAAGATAGTTCATGGATTCCGGGAAGCAGTGGGAAATCCTGGGAGAAAGAATGGAATTCATGGTATTCCCCGTCCAATACCAGGAACTGGGGAATATCGGAACCCGAAAAGGCAAATTGCACCTTTTGGAAGCTCTCTTGCGCTTGCAGCGAATGGGCCGCGAAGAACAGTAAAACGGCAAAACAAACTAAAAAGGGTTTTTTCATGAACATCCCTCCTCGTTTTCCGTGGTGCTTTTCAAAAGAAATACCGTTTGAAAGGCACTTTTCCGCAGCCTTATTTTGGCGATTCTGGTCCCTCCTCGAGTACCTGCAGGAACACGACCACCATATCCTGGTCAAATTGGGTTCCGGAATACTTCATCAATTCTTGTTTTGCGATTTCCAAGGGTAAAGCCTTTCGATAAGGACGGTCGCTGGTCATGGCATCGAAAGCATCGGCGACACTGATCAGCCGCGAGACAATGGGGATTTCTTCTCCGACAAGCCCATCGGGGTAGCCGCTTCCATCCCATTTCTCGTGGTGGTGGCGCACAGCTTGCACGATGTCACGGAGTTCGTCCGAGGTTTGAAGAACCTGGGCTCCCCAAACGGGGTGTTGCTGGATCTTTTCGAACTCCTCCTCGCTCAATCTACCCGTTTTCGTCAAGATGGATGGTGGCACGAGGATTTTGCCGATATCGTGTACCAAACCCGTCCAGTATACCCGGGAAATCTCGTCTTTGCTCCATCCAAGCTTTTCCGCCAACCGTGAACTGAGCTGCGCGACGTTTTCCGAGTGACCACGCGTGTACGGGTCGTAGATTTCCAAGATCTTGATCATGGAGAGAAGCAGGTCCTTTTGGAACTTTCCCTGGGTGATCATGTATTTTTGCATGGCGATGAAAGCGGATGCTACGTTCGCGAACGCGTCGACGATTTGGGAATCTTCCTTGTTGTACCGGGCGTCGGAACCTTCTCGGATATCCAGGGCAATGGACCCCAGGCGCTCGTTTCCCAGGGTTAAGCGGGCAATCAGCGATGTTTGCGTGGGTTGTGTGGCACGCAGGAGTTTCTCGTAGGTCTCTTGGGGAATCTTTTGGTTCTTGTCGGTTTCCATCACGTTTTCCACAACCAACGGACGGTCGCTCCAAAACATGTGGGAAACCTGGAGATCAAGGCTTTTCAGGAGCTGGATATCATGGCCAACGGCATGTACGAAGCGCCATTTGTCTCCTTCGATAACCGAGATACTGCCGAAATCGGCCTTGGGGAGCATCACCAGAAGCATTTCCAGCAATTCGTGCAGGAAATGTTCGTCCTTGTTTCGTGCGGCCCTTGCCATGCGTGATGTGAGGAAAATAATCTGCTGCAAATCGTTGGCGAGGGACTGGATTTCCTGGTTGCTTCGTTCCAATTCCAGGTTATTCGCCTCGAGTTGCTCGTTCGCGGCCTGCAACTCTTCCGCGTAACCCTCGTTTTGTTCCAGCGAGTCTTCCAGCGAGCGGGCCATTTCATTGAAGCGGCTTGCGATACGGGCGATTTCATCCTTTCCGGATACCTGCACGCGTTGCTTCAGGTTCCCCTTTCCAAAAGCTTCAATGGCTTTGTCCAGTCGATGAAGGGGGCGCACGAAAATGTTCCCGATCACGAGCGAAGAGGTGATGAGTACCACGGCAATCGTGGAGAAAAGGGTTCCGATCAACATGATGACCTGGCGCGTGTTGGCATACAACTCCCGGTTCTCGAGGGAAACACCAAGAAACCACCGGGGAACCAGGGAAAGGGGTGTATACAAGAGGGTTTGCACGACGCCATCCGCACGCTGGACCACGCGAATTCCCCCCCTTCCTTCTTCCATGTCCCGCGCCATTTGCTGCAAGGAAGGGTCGTTGGCACGTTCTCCCGAGAAAAGGTTGCCTTCCTGGAGCATTTCGCGCGCGGGATGCACCAGAACCTGTCCGTGCGCATCCAGCAACCAGCCGTACGACCCGGGGCGAATGGTGATTTGCGTGATCAAAGGGTACACAGAAGATACTGGAAAAATTCCTCCCACAATCCCTTGCAGAGCGCCTTGTGAATCTTGCACCGCGGCGGCTATCACAATCATGGCGTCTTCTGGGGTGGAAGGGGATCCTTGGAAGAAAAAGCAGGACTCCTTACCCTCCAGAACGATTTGGCGAAAGAAATCCTCGTCCCCCACGTATTCCTTGCTTCCCAGGGAATTAATGGAGTTTCCCAGTAGGTCTGCGTAGAATACAACATGGAAGGGGAATGCGTCCAGCACGTGCAAAACCATTTCCCCGTCGAACGAGGGGTTTTCTTGCGGTGGACGCCACTGGTCACGAAGAAGAAGAACGTGGTTTTGCCCTTTCATCAACCACTCTTCGAAATCGGTAATGCGCGCCAACATCAATTCTTGCGTGAGGGACAGGATGAGGCTTTTTTCCGACCGCGAAACCATTTGAATGGTGAACAGGGCGGTCAGGATCAATATCGCCACCAGAAGGGGTACGGTGGAAAAGAACAGTTTTTGGGCCAACGTTCGAAATTCGGGTTTAAACTTCAAGGAGCACCCCCGGCTGGCGGGTTCGCAGAGAGAATCTTTTCAAAGAGTATGCGATTGCGGGCAAAGAGCGATGGGGCCATGAGCATTTCCATGGCGTGTAGCACATGGGTGGGTTGCACGCCCGGAATCAGGCAGAGGCGGAAAACGTGGCCCAGTACCACGGTGTTTTGCATTCTGGGGTCTTCCAACTGCGGTTCGAGAACCCGAACGATTTTCACGCTTTTTTGCTCGGCCAGGGAGGTGATTTGGGAAGCTTCGAGGGGAGCGTTTGTCCCCAAGCGTACCCCAAGGGGCTGCCAGGAGGTGTCGTAAAACAGCAATGTGCTTCCCGGTTTTGCATACAATTCCAGGGCGCGAAAAGCTTCGTAGCGCTCCAATGCCAAGACGAGGTCCGCTTCTCCCTCAGAAATGAGGGGCGAGAAACTTCTTCCCACCTTGAGGGAAGAAACCACGGTTCCCCCGCGTTGGGCCAAGCCGTGGGTGTCCACTCCACGTGCTTCTTGGCCGGAAAAAAACACGCTTTGCAACAAGATTTCGCTGAGCATTCCGATTCCTTGGCCGCCCACACCGCAGAGAAACACTTGGAAGGATTTCATGAGGATTCCCCCTCTCCATTGGGCAAGGGAGTTTTTTCAATGGCATCCACGGGGCAGGTTTGCCGGCAGGAACCATCACCGATACACAGTTCGCGTTGCACTTCCACCGCCCCGTCTTGCTTCCTCTGGAAGGTGGGACAGGCAAAATGGACGATGCAACGCTGAATGTTCTTGCAGCGGTTGCTGATCTGTACCGGGGAGGGCAGTGCTCTTCCCTTGCGGCGAAGTTCCCGGGTCCATTTGAGCATGCAGGGGTGTCGGGCAATCACCACGGAAAAAGCATCCACTTCCATTGCTTGCTTCACGGCTTGGGTGAGCTCTTTTTGGCGATACGTGTCCACCTCGAATATGTGTTGGATCCCAATGGCTTCCAGGATTTTCCGTATCGCGATTTTTGTTCCGGCGTGTTCTTGGTGGCCGGTCATCGCGGTGGTATCGTTTTGCATGAGGATCAACGTATGGGTATGCCCGTGGAGCACCGCGTTGATGATTCCCGGGATGCCCGCATGGAAAAAGGTGGAATCTCCCAGGAAGGTTACTACCTTTCTCTGGCGGTTGAACAAGGAGAGCCCGGCTCCAGTGCCATTGGAATGCCCCATGCACAAGAGGACTTGCCCCACTTCGTACGGTTCCAAAAATCCAAGGGTGTGGCAGCCAATGTCTGCAACCGTGATGTCTTCCTTCGAAAGCGCCTTCTTGATGGCATGAAAGGCGGAACGATGCCCACACCCCGGGCACATCTGCGCAGGACGGGGAAAAGAAGCGGTGGCAACGGGATCAACAGGGGGGACTATGTCTGGCCAGTTCCTGTGTAAGATTTCTTGGACCTTTCGTGGGGTGTATTCCCCGATCCAATCTTCCACATCATCCTTTCCCGTGATGCGACAATCCACGCCTTGATCCAGGGCCAATGCCTTGATGTCCTTTTCCAGCGTGTCATCCAGTTCTTCCAGCACGAGTACCTGGGAATGGGAACGCAAAAAGTCCAGGACAACCGTGGTGGAGAGGGGATACCGATGGGAAAGCTTGAGAATGTCCGGTGGGTGGGACGTTCCTTCCAGTGTTTCCATGCAGGAAAGGAAGCAAGTGCCATGGGTGATCAACCCCCGCGTGGGGTTTTCGTTGTCCAGCCTCTTGTGCCAACCCGGCGCATCCAGTTCGTCGGAGAGCAGGGACAGTTTTTTCAGGGCACGTCGTTTGAGGGGAAATACTTGCGCGGTGATGGGAATGTAGGGCCCGTGTTTTTTCGGGTCAAAGCGGGGGGTGTCGTCACGGGGCTGCGGCTGCCATTTTCCGAAAGAAACCGTTTCCCTGGCATGGCAGACGTGGGTCGTCAGGCGCAAGATCACGGGCATGCGGTTTATCTGCGACAATTGGGCGGCTCGGAGGAAGAAGGCATAGGTTTCGGAGGGCGTGGAAGGTTCCAGCACGGGGATGTAGGCCATTCGGGCAATGTGCAGGTTGTCTTGTTCGTTCTGGGAGGAGTGCGCTCCCGGATCGTCGCCCAACACCACCACCATTCCCCCGATCAATTCCATTAAGCTCAGTTGCACGAAGGAATCGGCCGCCACGTTTAGCCCCACGCTTTTGAAAAAGCAGCAAGAAAGGTGCCCGTTGATCGAAGCGCCAAAGGCCACTTCGAGCGCTACTTTTTCGTTCACGGAAAACTCGAAGTACAGGGGATTCTTTTCCGAAGGTATGGACTGGATGGCGGCACCAATTTCCGGGGTGGGCGATCCGGGGTAACTGGTTACCACCCGCACAGAAGCTTCAATCATGGCCCGCACGAGGGCCACGTTTCCCATGACGGGTTTTTTCATGGGACCTTCCTGGATAAGGAAATCACCGATTTTTTCCATAGTTATCCCCCCGTGTTTTTTTCCCGCACTCGGGCTGGAACGCCAAGCGCCACAACACCCGCGGGAAGATCATGCACCACAACCGCTCCCGCCCCCACAAGAGTGTTTTCCCGGATGTGCACGCCTTGAATCACCACAACTCCGGTTCCCAGGTGGCTGGAATCGCCCACGTGCACCCCACCACTGAGCACGCAACCCGGTGCGATGTGCACGTGGTTGCCCACGAAGCAATCGTGGTCGATGGTACTAGCTGTGTTTACGATAACATTTTCTCCCACGACAGTCCCTGGTTGGAGTACGGCCCGGGGCATGATAACGCTTGCCTTTCCCACCTGTACTTCCGGGGCGATGTAAGCCGCGGGGCTCACGAGGGGTGGAGTGTGGAAATCCCATACTTGCGCCCAGTCGAAAAGGTCCTTTCGAAGGGTGGAAACGGTTACGCTTCCAACCCCGAGAAAAAGGCTGGAAAATTCCCCTCGGTGCATAAGGAGCCAATCGCGGTCTCCCAAAACAGGTTTCCCCAGGAGCTCCGTTCCTTGGAGGGTGGGATTATCGTCCACGAACCCCACCAGGTAGAACTGAGGGTGGAGGAGAAGGAGGCTGGCCAAGACCTTGGCGTGCCCCCCAGCCCCCAGGATCACAGCCTTACGCGTTTACAGTACCCCCTTGAATTTCTCGAAGAAAACTCGGTATGCGCGGTAGGTTTCGAACACGTCCGCCTTGCTGACCAGTTCAAAGAGGGAGTGCATACCCATCACACCCACACCGGCATCCAAAACGGAGGGTCCCTGTTCCGCAAAGAAAAGCGCGACGGTTCCCCCGCCTCCTTGGTCTACTTCGCCGAGCAAACCGTTTTGCCAGGCGACCTGGTTTTCGTTGAGCAGGTTCCGAATCGCGCCGAGGATTTCCGCATGTGCGTCGTTTGCACCACCCTTTCCCCCACGGCCAGTAAACTTGGTAAGGGTAATGCCCATTCCAAATTGGGATGCGTTGGCGCCGTCGAGAACCTCGGGGTAATTCGGGTTGACCACTGCCGAAACGTCGCCGGAAAGCACCATGCTTCTCTCCAGGATATCTTCGAGCGGTGTGCTTTCTCCCGACCATTCCCGCACGCGGTTGACGGCTTTTTTCCAGAAGTGGTGGCGGGCACCCGTGTTGCCGGTACTGCCGATTTCTTCCTTGTCCAGCAGCAAAACGCAGGAACTTTTTTCGTGGGAAGTGGCTTCGATCAAAGCCATCAGGGCGGAAAAGGAACAAACCCTGTCGTCATGGCCATATCCACCGATCATGCTGCGATCCAAACCCACGTCCCTTGGCTCGAAAACGGGAACAACTTCCAGTTCCGCGGAAAAAAAGTCTTCCTCCACGATGCCGTACTTCTGGTAAAAAAGGTTCAGAATGTTGAGCAGAACGGGATCCTTGGTCTCTTTTTTCGCAGAGGAGAGTTTCCGGCTTCCCAAGATGAGGTTGAGTTTCTTTCCTTCGAAGACCTTTGCGATGGTTCCTTCGCGCTTGTCCAAATGGGGCAGAAGATCGGAAATGGTGAAAACGGGGTCATCCGGGTCAAAGCCGATGCGCACGTTGACTTTTTGGCCATCCGCCCGTACCACCACACCATCGATGCCCAAGGGAACGCTGAACCATTGGTACTTTTTCACGCCACCGTAGTAGTGGGTGCGCGCCATAGCCAGGTCCTTGTCCTCGTACAGCGGGGAAGGCTTGAAATCAAGGCGGGGTGAGTCCACGTGGGTGGCTACGATGTTGAGCCCTTTGCCCAGGTCCGAGCCCAGCACGAAAAGCGCAAGGGCTTTCCCCCGATGCGAAAGGAAAAAACGGGTTCCCTGCAGTGTTTCCGGGGGATTTTTCACCAACTCCTCGAAGTCGACGAAACCCGCGCGCCGGGCGATTTGCACGCTTTGTTCTATGGAACGCCGTTCGGTGGTGCTCTCTTTTAGGAATGTTTTGTACCGTTCGCAAAAATCAAAGACTTGATCATCGTTTCCCTTTTCCCACACGGAAACCTGCTTCTTGCGCAGGAATTCCAGGTCATTTTTCTTTGCAGGCATCATGGATTCTCCTTATGAAAGATGGTTTTTTCCTTCTTCGACAATTTCTCGGGTGTCCCGGGCAATCACGAGCTCTTCGTTCGTAGGAATATTCAGGATCGCCACGGCGGAATCGGGTGTGGAAAGGATTTTTTCCTTCCGGGTTTCGTTTACCTCGTTATCCAGCTTGACGCCGAGGAAGCCCAGGTGGTTTTCACAAATTTCCTGGCGCAAGATGGGGGAGTTTTCTCCCACACCGGCGGTGAATACGATGGCGTCTACACCATTCATGGCAGCGGCATACGCGCCGATGTACTTGGCAATGCGATACTCGTAGATGGTCAGGGCACGTCGGCAAACGGCCTCCTCTTCGATGGCCTTGTCTTCGATGTCGCGCATATCGCTGGAGAAGTTGTCGGTCAACCCCAGGACACCGCTCTTCTTGTTCAAGATGTTGTAAATCTCTTCGGCGGTGAAATCTTCCTTCTCCTGCAGGAATACCAGGATGGAGGGGTCCAGGTCACCGGAGCGCGTTCCCATAACCAATCCTTCCAACGGTGTGAATCCCATGGAGGTATCCACCGACTTCCCGTTTTTCACAGCCGCAATGGAAGCCCCGTTGCCCAGGTGGCAGGTGATGATCTTGAGTTCCTCGATCTTCTTTCCCAGCAGCTGTGCCGCGCGGTGGGAAACGTAACGATGGGAAGTGCCGTGGAAGCCGTAACGGCGGATCTTGTACTTGCGGTAGTATTCCAAAGGAATGGCGTACAAAAATGCGTGTTGGGGCATGGTCATATGGAAAGAGGTGTCGAATACTGCCACGTTTGGCGTACCGGGAAGCAACTTGCGCGCCGATTTGATACCCATGATGTTGGGAGGGTTGTGCAGCGGGGCAAGATATGCATTTTCTTCCAGTGCCTCAATGACTTCGTCGTTTACCAGCACCGATCCGGAAAATTTCTCTCCCCCGTGGACCACGCGATGGCCCACGGCCTTGATTTCTTCCAGTGATTGCAAAACGCCCATCTTTCCATCCACCAGGGTTTCCAGAACGAGCTTAAGGCCGTCATCGTGATGCGGGATGGGCCGTTCCACGGTAAAAGTTTCCCCATCTTTCTTGTGCTTGAGCACGGAACCAGGGATTCCCACGCGGTCTACGAGCCCCTTGCAAATAACGTCCTCGTTTTGCATGTCCAAAAGTTGGTACTTGATGGATGAAGACCCCGAGTTGATGACCAGTACTTTCATAACCATCCTCCTTGTGAAATGTCGATTGCTGCACAAATGAGCGCATCGAAAAAAAAGGCAGACTGGATTTGTCTGCCTACACTTTTCCCCGAGATCAGGCTTTTCCGGAAGAGCCAAGAACGCGCATTCTTTCTTGGATGCCTTCCTTTACAGCGGAAATGGCGGGACCAAAGATCTTTCGGGGGTCGATTTCGCCGGGTTTTTCGTGCAAAACTTTGCGCATGGTGGCGATGAACGTGATGCGCAAGTCGGTGTCGGTATTGACCTTGTTGATCCCGTAGCGCACGCTCTCTTCCAGCACATCGAATGGCACACCCTTTGCTCCCTCGATCTTCCCACCGTACTGGTTTGCAAGTTCCACGTATTCCTCGGGAACACTGGAAGCTCCGTGCAAAACCAACGGGATTTGGGTGAATTCCTTGACCTTTTGCAAACGGTTGAAGTCCAGTTTGGCCGCTCCCTTGAACTTGAAAGCACCGTGGCTGGTTCCGATGGCGGGTGCGAGGAAATCTACCTTCGTTTGTTCCACGAATTGCTTGGCCTCGTTGGGGTCCACGAGGATGGATTCTGCAGCCACCACGTTGTCTTCGATTCCCTTGAGCGTGCCCAGTTCGGCTTCTACCCCGATTCCAACGGAGTGGGCAATCTCCACGATCCTGCGGGTCTCCTCGAGGTTTTCCTGGAACGGCATGGACGAGGCATCGATCATGACCGAACCGTAACCACCTTTGATGCACGCCATGATGTACGCGAAGTCTTTGCCGTGATCCAGGTGCAGCGACACGGGCACCGAAACGGTGTCGGCATATTGGCGTACCATTTGGTAGAGGGTGTCCACCCCGCGTTGCACGTTTCCGTGCCCCGCGTACTTGATGGCTCCTTCACTCGTTTCCACCAGCACGGGCGATTTTTCCTCTTCGGCAGCGGCGATGATGGCTTGCAGGAATTCCAGATCGTTGATGTTAAATGCCCCGACGGCGTAACCCCTGCGGTTTGCGTCCTCGAGGATTTCCTTGGTCGGTACGTATGGCATTTTTTTGTCCTCCTATTCCGTATTTTGATTGTTGTTTTTTTGCCCCGATGCATGGGATTCGTTCTTCTTTTCCTGCAAGGAGTTCCAAGCTTTTCCCAGGCGGATGATCATGCAAGCCCCGGAAAGTTCCACCGAGGTGTTGAAGGGAACCAACGCGCAGAAAAGGGGTTTCATCTCGTATCCTTCCAGCAAGATGGTCTCCAAGGAAAACACCAGGGAAAATCCGCGCACACGCGTTTTTCGCCCATCGTGCAGCGAAATGTCGAAAAGCGGATTCTTGAACTGGCGTTGCAACTGGATTGGGGAGGAAGTCTCCCGGCCGAACTCGATGGCATCCAGTGCTTTTTCAGTGTGAAGGGGGCGATCGGGTTGCTCGCGGTCCCAGTCGAAAAGCCTGTAGGTAACATCGGATGCTTGTTGGATTTCCAGGATCATGCTGTCGGGCCCAAGGGCATGCACCGTTCCCGCGGGAATGTCTACCAAGTTCCCTTTCGAGATGGAAACGCTCTTCACGTGCTCTTTGAGTTTTTTGTCCGCAAGGATCGATTGGAGTTGGCCCCGATCGGGACAGTCCTTCAGGCCGTACAGGATCTTGGCTTCTTTCCCTGCCTCAAGAACATACCACAGCTCGTTCTTTCCCCAGGGTTCTCCCTCTTGCGTGGAGGACATGGAATCTCCGGGATGCACCTGCACGGACAGCCATTGGCTGGCGTTGATTAGCTTCACGAGAAACGGAATGCGGGGAAAACGCTTCCCCGTCAGTCGAGAAATGGACGCTGAGGGAAGCGATTCCGAACCGTAGCAATCCACCAGCGTTGTTTCTTTTCCCGGGATGCCGGAAAACATCCAGGCTTCGCCGGTGTTCTTTGGGGCTTTTGGAAAAATGCTTGCCAAACGCTTCCCCGCCCACTTCTTTTCAAGGAAGAGAGGCTCTGCAACCATGAAGGTTCCCATTTATCTTTCCTTTCCCAGGCGTTCCCGCAAAAGGTTTTTTTGCAGGGAAAATTTGGCCTTGATACGTTCCCGGTCGTTTCGAGCCTTTTCCAGGCGATCCATGGCTCTCTTGCGCGCGGCTTCTGCCCGGTAGATATCGATGTCTTCCACGCGTTCTGCAGCATCGGTGATCACGATCAGGAGTTCACCATCCATTTTGAGGATTCCGCCGTGTACCGCGAACTCGATGGGTCCGTTTTCGGACTGGAGTTTCAAGGGGGCCACGTCCAGCGAAACCACCAGGGGAGCCCGCTTGTCCAAAACACCCATGGAGCCTTCCAGGGTTCGGAAGGTTGCCAGGCTGGCCTTTCCCTCCCACACGGTTTTCTCCGGGGAGACCATCTTGACCTGGAACAGCGCCACGTTTACGCACCCGCTTTCATTTTGTTGGCGCGTTCCACCACCTGGTCAATGGTTCCTACCATGTAGAACGCTTGCTCGGGAAGATCGTCGTACTTCCCATCGAGGATGTCGCGGAAACTGCGGATGGTTTCGGCGATGGGGACGTACTGACCGGAAAAGCCCGAGAATTTCTCCGCCACGAAGAAAGGCTGGCTGAGGAAGCGCTGGATCTTGCGCGCACGCTGCACCGTTTTCTTGTCTTCTTCGGAGAGTTCTTCCATCCCCAGGATGGCAATGATATCTTGCAACTCACGGTACCTTTGCAACACTTCCTGCACCTCGCGCGCGACGCGGTAATGCTCGGTTCCCACCACCGTGGGGTCCAGCATCTTGGAGTTGGAATCGAGGGGGTCCACCGCGGGGTAAATTCCCAGCTCGGCGATTTGGCGGGAAAGCACCACGGATGCATCCAGGTGGGTAAACGTTGTGGCAGGAGCAGGGTCAGTGATATCGTCTGCGGGAACATACACCGCTTGGACGGAGGTAATGGATCCTTTCCGGGTGGACGTAATCCGTTCCTGGAGCTCTCCCATGTCGGTGGCAAGCGTGGGTTGGTATCCCACGGCGGAGGGCATGCGCCCCAAAAGTGCAGACACTTCGGAGCCTGCTTGCACGAAACGGAAAATGTTATCGATGAAGAGCAGAACGTCTTTTCCTTCCTCGTCGCGGAAGTATTCCGCCATGGTCAGCGCTGTGAGCGCGACGCGGAACCGGGCACCGGGAGGTTCGTTCATCTGGCCAAAAACCAGCACGGTGTTGTCCAAAACCCCCGCTTCCTGCATGTCGAGGTACAAGTCGTTTCCCTCGCGTGTGCGTTCTCCCACCCCGGCGAACATGGAGAAGCCATGGTGCTCGATGGCGATGTTGCGAATGAGTTCCATGACCAGAACGGTTTTTCCCACCCCTGCACCGCCGAAGAAACCGACTTTCCCGCCGCGCGGAAAGGGTGCGATCAGATCGATAACCTTGATACCTGTTTCCAGGATTTCAATCTCGGTGGATTGCTCTTTGAGAGGGGGGGGGTCGCGGTGGATGGGCCACCTCTCCTTGATGTGTACCTCCCCTTTGTTGTCAATAGGTTCTCCCAGTAGGTTAAACATCCTCCCCATTGCCTGTGGGCCGACGGGGACGGAAATGGGTTTCCCGGTATCGACAACGTCCAAGCCGCGGATGAAACCATCGGTGGAATCCAGCGCAACCGCACGCACCGTGTTGTCCCCGATGAGTTGCTCCACTTCTAGGACCAACTTGCGCTTTGTCTCGGGGTCAGTGACTTCCAAGGCGTTGTAAATTTCGGGGAGATCACCCTCTTCAAAGCGAACGTCGATGACGGGACCGATAATGCTGACGATTTTTCCTTTGGCGGGCGAGGCGGCCTCTGCCGGATTCTTCTTCGAATTTGTTACTGCCATGAAAGCACCTCCCAAGATGGTATCCTGTAGTCCCAAGTATACCATAAACAGTGTGGGTTTCTTTGGGGGAACGGCGTGGTTGACAACCCGCGCGGGGCATGGTACAATAACCGCTGGAAATATGGGAAAGGAGGGTTTTCGTTGCCAAATCATCGCTCAGCTATTGCCAGGGTGAAACGCACGGAAAAGGAGCATCTTCGGAACAAGATCAGCAAAAGCCGTTTCCGCAACCTGGTGAAAAAAATTGAGAAAGCGATCGAGAGTTCCAACAAGGAGGAAGTGCGTTCGCTTTTTCCACAGGCAATCTCTGCCATTGACAAGGCTGCCAAGGTCGGTTCCATTCACAAGAACCAGGCTTCTCGAAGGAAATCCCGTTTGACGCGACACGTCAACTATTTCTTGAACGCTTGATTTCCCCGCCTCCGGGGGAATAAATAGAATCGCAAAAGGAACCGGATTTTTCCGGTTTTCTTTTTTTGGTTTTTCCCCGTTCCCGGTCGTATAATGTGGGAAGGGAATGTGAATGGTGGGAGGGAGATCATGTACGATTTACTGGATGTGTTCCTGCGGCTTTTTTCCGCGCTTGTGGCTGGGTCGATCATTGGGGCAACACGAGAACGAATCAACCGCCCCGCTGGTCTTCGTACGCACGCGTTGATCTCGCTGGGCTCGGCTTTCATCAGCTTCCTTTCACTGCAGATTTTTTCAGGGCCAGGCGGGGGAGACCCCGGAAGGGTGGCAGCCCAAATTGTATCCGGGATTGGTTTCTTGGGAGCTGGAACCATCCTGAAACAAGGCCTTTCGGTGAAAGGCTTGACGACTGCGGCCACGTTGTGGGTCACGGCGGCGATTGGTATGGGATTTGGTTCGGGGCAGTACCTGGTATCCCTGGTGGGTACCGGGATGGTCCTGGGAATCGTGCTATTTTTGAAGCCCATCAGCTTCTTGCTGCATTCCGGGGCGCGCAGCCTCCACATTCACTTGGAAAACCGTCCGGGGCTGGTGGAGGAATTGACCGAGGAATTGACCAAGTGGTTCGAAGCCCACCATCTGCTGTACAACGGGTTGCACTTCGAGTTGGAAGGGGAACTCCTTTCGGTTACTCTTTTCGTGGATCGCAAAAACCGCCAAGCCCTGGAGAAGATCCTTCCCAGCCTCATGGCATTCAAAGGCGTCAAGAATGTTGAATTCCAGGGATGAACCCATGTCCCAGCTGCAGTTCCCCTGGAAAGGGACGGTTGTAGGTTGCCCAGACCCCGTCGGAGTGGAAAAGGTGTACGTGGAAACCGTGAACGATTGTGCGCACAGCTGCGGGATGTGTTTCCGGCGTACGTTCTCCCCCCAGGATCGGGGTATGATGAGCCGGGAAACGCTGGAGAAATTGCTGCACGACCTGGAAGCTTTTGAGGAGAAGCCCACCTGGGTTTGGGGAGGGCTGGGAGAACCTACGGCACACCCGGATTTCGCGGAGTTCTTGCAAATCGTTTCCCACCGGGGATATGCCATGCAACTTTCTTCCAACGGGTTATTGTTGGAAGAAGAGCACTTGGAAAGCCTTTTCCGCAGCGGGGTGCGAAGGCTGCTCCTGTCGCTCGACCCCCACGCCCTGGGGCACCCGGGGGCGGGAAAGGTCCAGCAAGTCTTACGGCAACTGCAGCGGCGCAAGGTTTCGGAACGAGTTGGGCTGGAGGTTTTCGTGGTAACGGTTTTTGGTTCTCGCGATCTTTCGGGCTTGTGGGAGTTCTGTGAGTGGCTGCAAACATTGGCGATCGATGGATGGATCCTTTCAGGGATGATTCCGGTGGAGGCGGGGCAGGTTGAATTCTCGCATTTCAGCAGCAGGCTCCCCGTGGAGGTGGACCGGGGGTTTTCTTCCCTGATCCGACGGGCCCGTGGGAAGTTCCCCTTTTTTGAGCCGGTTAGGCTTCGCCCCGCAATGGAAAGGGAATGTCCTTTCATCGCACGCAACGCAACCGTTGTGCGGTACGATGGCAAAGTGAGTGCCTGTTACCCCTTTTCCCACGACCACGTGCACCATGCTTTTGGTAGGAAGAAAGAAGTGGCGTTCCATTCCTTCGGGGATATTTGGCAAGATTCGTTGAAAGATGTGTGGAACAGTCGAGGGTACCGGGTGTTTCGAAGCAAGGTTCGGCTCGGTTGTTTTCCTTATTGCATCGATTGTGACCAGGTGGAGAGTTGCGCGCTGCGACAGACCACCGCCTACGATTGCTTGGGGAATCATCCCAGCTGCGCGGAGTGCCCGTATTACCACCGTTTATCCAGGTGCCCGTGAAAAAGGAAGGGGTTCGATGGTGCCGAAAATTTCCTTGAAAAAGTTCATCTCTGCACGGATCGCCAATGGTCATCCGTGGATCTATGCAAATGAAATTGAGCACGTGGAAGGAAACCCGGAACCGGGAGACATCGTGGATGTGTTCACGTTTAGCCGCCAGTTCGTGGGGCGCGGTTACTACAATCCACGGTCCCTGATCCGGGCCAGGTTGCTTACGCGATCTCCGGAAACCATCGACACCAAGTTTTTCGAGAAGCGGTTGCAGCGTGCCCTTTCCTTCCGCGAGCGTTTCCTCGAGGAGAAAAACGTGGCTCGGCTGGTGTATGGAGCTGCAGATGGGTTGAGCGGGTTGGTGATCGATCGCTTGGAGAACACGCTTGTCGTGCAGGTCAACACGTACGGCATGGAGCGATTCAAGGAAGACATCTTTTCGTTCCTTGTGGAGAAGCTGCACCCCCTTTCGGTTTTCGAGAAAAGCGATTCCTCTTCCCGGGAAAAGGAGGGGTTGGAGCCCGTGGTGCGGTGGGTTTCCGGCCAGCAAGCGGAGGCAATTCCATTCTCCTTTTCGGGCTTGGATTTTTTCGTGGAACCCCGGAGTATGCAAAAAACGGGGTTTTACCTGGACCAGCGCATGAATGCACTCTTGGCTTCCCAGCTGTGCTATCCAAGGGGTGTGGAAGTGCTGGATGCTTTTTGCAACACGGGGCAATTTGGGCTGCGCATGTTGCAACAGGGAGCCCGGGAAGTAACCTTCCTCGACCAATCGCAGGAAGCGCTGCGCGTCAACCGGGAGCTCCTCCGGATCAACGGGTTTGCCGCGCAAAAGCAGATCGAGGGCAACGCGTTCGACGTGCTGCGGGGTTTCTGCGACGAGCGGCGATCTTTTGACGTGGTGATCCTCGACCCTCCTTCCTTCACCCGTTCGCGTTCCAGCAAGGGAAATGCCTTACGTGGGTACAAGGAAGTGAACCTCCGCGGAATGGACTTACTGCGCCCTGGTGGGTTTTTGGTCACTTCTTCTTGTTCGCAGGCGGTCTCCCGCCAAGATTTCGAGATGATGGTGTATTCGGCTTCCACCGATCGAAACGCCACGTTTCGCTTGGTATACCGTGGTGGCCAACCACTGGACCATCCCGTGGTTTCCAATATTTTCGAAACGGAGTACCTGAAATTCTACATTTACCAGAAGGTCGAAAACCCCTGATGAAACTGCAAATGCAGGGTGTTTCCTTCTTCTTTGAGCCGGGGTTTCCCGTTCTGGAGCACGTGGACTGGGAAGTTCCCGCCCGGGGGAGCGTGGGGATTTGCGGTCCGAACGGTTGCGGGAAAAGCACCTTCCTGAAACTATTGGCGGGACTCTTGCTTCCCCAGAGTGGCCAGGTCCTGCTGGATGGCGCGCGCGCCGGGGAAGGCAAATTTGCCCATTCCTTTTGCGGGGAAGTGGGATACGTTTTCCAAAACCCGGAAAACCAGGTTGTGGCAACGTCCGTGGAAGAAGACGTGGTGTTTGGCATGGAGAACCTGGGAATGGCCCGCTCACACATGGAGCAACGGCTTGGTTGGGTGCTGAACCGTGTGGGTCTTTCGGGCTTGGAAAAAAGGCACCCCCAATCGCTGTCGGGGGGGCAGAAACAACGACTGGCGATTGCTTCCGTTCTGGCCATGGGCTCCCAACTCCTGCTCCTCGACGAACCCACTTCCATGCTGGACCCACAAGGGGCGAGCGAGATTGCAGCGCTCTTTCAAAGCCTCGTGGGTGATGGTATCGTCGTGGTACTGGCTTCGCACCAGAGCGAACTGTTGATGCAAATGGAGCATCTTGTTTTCCTGGACGAAAGGAAGATACTCTTGCAAGGGTCCCCCTGGGAGGTACTTTCGCAGCAGCACGTGCAGCAAAAGGTTCATTTGACCGAGTGGGTGCGCTACCAGCTGCGCGCACCGGAAGCAGGCCCTTGGAAGGATCGAAGGTTCCGTTCAGTGGACGAGGTGATCGCGTTCCGTGATTGAATTCCGTGACGTCAGCCTTACCTACCTGTCCCGTTCGCCGCTTGCCGTAGAGGCATTGAATGGGCTGTGCTGGAAATGGGAAAAGGGGGAATCCGTGGCATTGCTGGGGACCACGGGATCGGGAAAATCCACGCTTGCACGCTGCTGCAACGGTCTTCTTTTGCCCACGAAGGGGAAAGTTTTCGTGGAGGGGTGGGATACCTCCGCAAAAAGAAACGGTGCGTTGATCCGGAGAAAGGTTGGGATGGTTTTCCAATCCCCGGAAAGGCAGTTTTTTTGCCCCACATGCTTCGAAGAATGTGCCTTTGCACTGCAAAACTTCGAACCCCAGCGCAACGTCGAGCAGGCAGTGCAACAAGCTTTCCAATGGGTTGGGCTTTCCCCGGACCTTTTTTCGCGTTCCCCGTTTCGCCTTTCCGGGGGGCAACAGAGGTTGCTGGCGATTGCAAGCGTATTGGTGTACGGGCCGGACTACCTTGTTTTGGACGAACCCACTTCTGGGCTGGATGCGCCTTCGCGGGAACGCATTTTCCATGTGCTCCGCGCACTACAAGCAAACGGCTTGGGACTCTTGCTGGTGACACATGACATGGAGTTTTTGCCGAAAATCTTGCACCGGGTGATTGTTCTGAAAAATGGGGAAATGGTGTTCGAAGGAACGTTGGACCAGCTCTTTTCCCGCGCACGAGAAGGACAACAATGGGGCCTTGCATTCCCCTCCATGGTCCGCTACTCCAACGCCCGACAAGCCCGCTCCTCTACATGATTTTGGGGTGGTGGGTAACAAGAGCCGCGGTGGGGTGCGACGGCCCCGGTAGGCAAGCAATTGCTTTTGGCCGGGTATGGTATAATTTGCACGATATTTCGAAGCGAAGGTGATGTGAATTTGAAGGCTTTTGCCGATATTCTTGAGCTTGCCATGGCCTACCTGATGGAAATCATGTTGCAGCAGAACCCCCCGGACCGAGCGGAGATCGTGGAAAAAACGTTCGACCACCTTTTGGATCTCGGTTTTGAGGAGCAGGAAATCCAGATGGTGCTGGAACGTCTTTTTCCGGTCGATGATTTGCTCGATGCGGGTTTCGTTCCCGGGGGGATAAGTAACGCGGTTTTCTCGGAGTATTCGCCGAGCCAGCGTACCCCTGTGGAACTCCTTTCCCAGGATTTTGCCCCGGAGGACGATGCATTGGAAATGCAGGACCTTCAGGAAATGTTTTCCCGCATGTACCGGGGAAAAGTCCGGCCAGACTTGTTCGAAATTTTCCTGGAAGGTGGAGACATCTCCGACCCGAACCAGGATACCTTGAATTGACACAAAAAAACGCCCCGAGGGGCGTTTTTTTTTACCGTGACCAGCACGTGGACAGAATTTCGGTGTTTCCGGGCATTCGGATCCTGTCCCGAAAGTGTGCCAGGGGGATGTTGCGAATCCATCCCAGCAGGCAACAGAAAACCAATCCATGGGTGACGACAAGGATGTTTTCTCCCGGGTAGTTTTGCAGCAGCCATTCCACTCCCTGTTGCACCCGTTTTTCCACTTCCGGGTACGTTTCTCCCCCCGGAAGAGAATAGGATTGGGGGTTGTGAAAGAAATCGTGGAAGGTTTGCGGGAACTCCCGGGCCACTTCATCGCCGTATCGCCCTTGCCAGTGGGAAAAAGAGGCTTCGTTAAAGAGGTCAAGCGACAGTAGGGGAAGCTCTTTTCCCGCATGTACCAGCGCAATGGATGCGGTCAACAAGGTTCTTCCCAGCTTCGAAACCACCACCCGGTCGAGCGCAATCGAACAGAGTTGTTTGCCAAGCTGACGGGCTTGCTCGATGCCTTCCGGGGTAAGGGGAGTGTCTGCCTGGCCTTGGAAACGTCGTTCTCGGTTCCAAAGGGTTTGGGCGTGCCGCACGAAGTAGATGCGGGTGATCATCGCTGGATGTTTCCCCGGGCCTTGAATTCTTCCTCGATTGCCCGGAATGCACGTGCGCGGTGACTAAACCGGTTCTTGATCTCCGCGGGGAGTTCGCCAAAGGATTGCTCGAATCCCTTGGGAATGAAAAGGGGATCGTATCCAAAACCTGCCTCTCCCCGGATTTCGGTACCCAGCGTGCCTTCCACGATTCCTTCCACGTGGAAATGGTCACCGTTCCAGGGATCGAAGAAGGCTGCGACGGTGCGAAAACGAGCTTTGCGGTGTTCGGGGTTCGTGAAACGCCGCATTTTTTCCAGCAGCGCTTCCATTTTTTCCCGGTAACTGCTTCCCGCCATGAACCGTGCGGATTCGATGCCGGGGAATCCTTGGAGCGCCTGTATTTCCAAGCCGGAATCGTCCGCCACCGTTTGCATCCCAAAGTACAGCGCGGCGGCTTTTGCCTTGATCAAGGCATTTTCCTCGAACGTGGCGCCCGTTTCTTCCACGTCCCAATCCTCCGTTAGGTTGGACAGGAAGATGAAGTGCAAGTCCGGCAGTATGCGCTGTATTTCCTCCACCTTGTGCGCGTTCGTTGTTGCAAGCAAGAACATGCGAATTCCTCCTTACGCTTTCAATTGCCTATTCTTTTCCCGGGCGTGGTCCCCAAAAAAACTGCAGGTAGGTTTCCAGCCCACTGTCGGAAATCTTGATCTTTCGATCCTGCTGTTTTCCCAAGTCGTTTGGGAGTTCCAGGAAGGGAGAGAGGATGAAAAACGACCAATCGGGAAGGTCCTTGTGAAAATGGCGCATTTGTTTGTACACCATCCTCGCCTGTTCCAGGTCCGAAAGACGTTTGCCAAAGGGTGGATTGGTCACCACGAAACCGTAGTGAAGGTCGCTTTTCACGGTTTCCGCGGGTTTTTGGGCGAAACGGATAAAGTCCTCTACCCCCGCCCTTCGGGCATTTTCGATGGCGTACCGGACCATTTCCGTGCTGGAGTCGCTGGCAAACAGTGGGGTATCACTTTTTTTCTCCATATCCCCCGCTTCCCTCCGTGCATCCTTCCAGCTCCTTCCGGGGATCCAGTTCCATCCCTCCGAAAGGAACCTTCGCTGCATCCCAGGTGCCTTGTTTGCCGCCATCATGGCTGCCTCGATGGCGATGGTACCCGATCCACAAAAAGGGTCCATCAGCGGAATGGGCTCGTGCCAGCGGGCATGGTGCAATAAACCGGCAGCGATCGTTTCCCGTAGGGGAGCTTCCCCCCTCTGCAACCGGTATCCCCTTCGGTGCAATCCTTCACCGGAGGTGTCGATGGCCACGGTGCATTGGTTCTTGGCGAGATACACGTGGATGGGAATGGCTGGGCCCTTTTCCGGGAATTGCTGCAGATGGTAGCTTTTCTGCAAGCGGGTCAAAATGGCCTTGTGGGCAACGGATTGCACGGTGCGCTCGCTGAAAAGGGAAGATTTCTTGGAACGAACTCGGGAAATTTCGACGCGATCACTCTTTCGAATCCAGTTTTCCCATTCCAAGTTTGCGATGGAATCGAACAGCTCGTCGAAAGAAGCTGCTGCAAAAGAGGCAATTTCCACCAAAACGCGTTCCGCGCAGCGAAGTCCGATGTTCAAACGTGGGATGTCTTGGGCAGTTGCCATCAAACGGATTTTTCCATCGCTGGCGTCCTGGAGTGAGAAACCCATTTGTTTCACTTCGTGTGCCGCCACGCTTTCCAGGCCAAACGTACACGTTGCAATTACCCCCAATTGCGTTGTCATTCTATAGATCCCTCCTCCTGCTCGTTTTGCAGGCTGTCCAGTAGAGAACGGGCTGCAGGGTCATTCTCCCAGGATTTTTTGGCGTCAGGGAAATGGGCGAGTTGGTGGAAAATGGCCTCCCGCAAAAGCTGCCGGTTTTCCGGGGTCAACCAGGCGAAATCAGCGGAAGCAACCAGGAATTTCCGGGCGCGGTTGGCGTTCACGTGCGCAAGGCAGAGGAATACCTGGTCACAAAGCACTTCCCTGTCCAAGTCTTCGTAGAGGTAATACTCCAACAGGTCGAGGAAGGGTTCGCCATGGCCAAGTTTGCACAGTGATTCAATCATGATGAGTTGCGCCCTTTCCTCGTCGTACATTTCCATAAGGTGCAGCAAAAAGGGGGAGTCTTTCTCGTCCCCCACGTCTCCCAAGAGGTCGGCAATCATCAGGAAGGTTTCGGGCCACCCGCCCGCAGACCATTCTTCGGGGAAGTCGCGGAAGTACTCCAACTTCTCCTTTGCAACACGGCGAACGATTCCCCATGGTGAGGGTGTCATTTGGCGAAGCGTGTGCGCAACGAGTTCCATGAGTGGTGCATCACCAGGGTTTTCCGCTACAAGTTGGAGCAGTGTGGGAACTACTTCCCCGCCCTTTTCCCGGTTGATTCGGTCAATGAGTTCTTGGCGTTTTTCCGTGTGCAAGCTGTTCATCCTTTCGGGGAAGAGTACCTTCGTGGCGCATCGGAGCATGTGTGGCGTCCGCCGTGAAGGCCCTTTCATTATGCCCTTCGTAATGGTGAAAAAAAGTGCGGCGGTAAAAATCCGCCGCCCGAAAATCCAGTTCCAATTGTTGGGCGAACAGGGAATAGTCGTTGTACCATTCCCCACCCTCCCGCGTTTTCATGTGGTTCTGGAAGCCTTTTGCGGTACGGGAAGCAACCGAAATCACCGGGACTCTCGCCTTTTTCCGCATGCGCGCCAAGAGTTGTTGGCCGACTGCGTTGAATCCCAATACCCGGATGTACTGCGGACCAAGCCAGTTGGAACGAAGGACGAAATCCCCGGAAATCTCGAACAAAACGTGCAAAAGGATTCGGCGAAGGCGGGAAAAGGGGAATCGCTTGGATTTTGCGGCTTCCAAGAAGCTTCGAAGGTCAGGTACCATGCGGGCCGATTCCACCAAGCGCGTGTCCAGGCCTTCCTTTATTCCGTGGATCTTCTGAAGGTGATCCCGGGTATGGCTCCGAAAAAAGGTGAGGAAGAAGGAAGTGAGTTCTTCCAGGAAACAGGGGCCTTCCCCCGAGCGAAAAGCTCTTTGCAGTTCCTCGAAGCAGGCAGCAGGCATTTTGCCGCGCACCTTGTCCAGGGCGCCCTGTCGGATTGTTTTTCGAATGGCCGTTGCACTGGAAATGGGTCCCAGGAGCTTGGCCTCGTTGTATGCACTACCCACGCGCAAAACGGTGTGGGGACGAATGGAGGAAGAAGATTTTTGCAGGGCGTGGAGGTACTCGATACCCAGGATGTCATTCGAGCGGGAAACCAGGGTTGGGATCGATGAAGAAAGGGTTTCCCGCTGTGTGAAGTAGTCGTGCAAAGCCCATTTGCGTGCGTTGGGAAAGGAGTGTCCTTCTTTCAGGTGGGAATGCAACCGTTGCACGTAGTGTGGGGGGGCGGAGCGAATCACCGAAGCGATTTTTCCCAGGGTTGCGGTGTCGGAAGACTCGCTTCCGAAAACCAAGTCGCTGACAATTCCCATCCGTTCCAGGCAAAGCACCGCGCCGGTGGCAAAACCCCCGGCATCTTGGATGGCAAAAACCACGGGGAGCTCCACCACGAGATCCACGCCACAGCAAAGGGCCATGTGGCAGCGTGCCCACTTGTCCACGATGGCGGGTTCGCCTCGCTGCACGAAATTGCCACTCATTACCGCCACGATGGGGACATCCCCCAACAAATGGCGGGCTTTCTCCAGGTGATAGGCGTGCCCATTATGGAAAGGATTGTATTCCACCACGATGCCGATAACGCGATCGCCGGTTGTTCGATGTTCGGATGCAAACACTTGATGGATCCGCTCCCTTGTTGGAATTCGCTTGATTTTACCACATTACATCGTGTATAATTACCCGGTTTCCCGGTGTTGGATTCCCGGTAGTTTTTTCCTAAGGAAAAGCACATTCTTTCATTATTATATACCAGGAGGTTTTTATGCAGGTTTTCAAAATGATCATCTACGTGTTGCATGCCCTTATTTCCCTGGGGCTCATCGTTTCCGTCACCCTCAACATGGCAAAGCACAGTTCTCTCGGTGGAGCCTTTGGCTCCGGAGCGTCGAGCACGGTGTTTGGCCGGGAAAAAGGATTATCCGGTTTGGGAAAAGTAACCCTCTGGCTTTCGATAGCGTTCATGGTCATGAGCTTCTTAACGTCTTACGCCATGACCAAGATGTAAGGCGGGCTTTTTTTGCTTCCCGCTTCGGAGCAGCTCCAGGTTATTCGCAAAAATTGCGTGGATCTCTTTTCCGAAGAAGAACTCCTGGAGCGTTTGAAAACTGGAAAACCCATGCGCGTGAAACTGGGAGTGGATCCTTCTCGACCAGATCTGCACTTGGGCCACGCCGTGGTTCTGCGAAAGCTGCGGCAGTTCCAAGAACTGGGGCACAAAGTTGTCCTCATCATCGGTGACTTCACCGCGCGAATTGGTGATCCTTCCGGAAAATCTTCCACGCGTCCCATGTTGGGAATGGAGGAAGTTCGGGAATATGCCCAAACATACCAGGAGCAAGCCTACCGTATCCTCGACCGGCAGATGACCGAGGTGCGTTTCAACGGGGAATGGCTGGACAAGATGCATTTCGAAGACGTGATTCGCCTGGCCGCCCGCTACACGGTGGCGCGGATGCTGGAGCGCGATGATTTCCACAATCGCTACGTTGCAGGACAACCCATTAGCGTGGCAGAATTTCTCTACCCCCTTGCCCAGGCCTACGATTCGGTGGCGGTGGAAGCCGACGTGGAGATGGGAGGAACGGATCAGCTTTTCAACCTCCTTGTAGGGCGGAAAATCCAGGAGGAGCATGGCCAAAGACCCCAGGTGGTATTGACCATGCCCATTATCGAAGGAACCGATGGTCACCTGAAAATGAGCAAAAGCCTGGGAAACTACATCGCCTTCAACGACACCCCCGAAGATATGTACGGGAAGATCATGTCCATTCCCGATGACCTGATGATCAAGTACTACCGCCTGCTCACGGATCTTGCCGAGGATCAGGTTGCTGCCTTGGCCCACTCCGCGCAAGATGGCACTTCCAATCCCCGCGATTTCAAGATGAAACTGGCATTCCAAATGGTGGAATGGCTTTTCGATGCCACCCAAGCGGCCTGGGCGCAGGAGCACTTCGTCTCCGTTTTCCAAAAGAAGAATGTCCCGGACCAAATGCCCGAGTTGCCACTTCCTTCCCGAACCATCTCCCCAGTGGACCTGTTAGTGGCGGCAGGGGTGAAGAGCAAGAGTGAAGCAAAACGGCTCTGTCAGCAAGGTGGTGTGAGCATCGACGAACGAAAAATCGAAGATCCCTTTTCTTCCCTGGACATTTCTTCCGGCGCGGTGCTTCGAATTGGCAAACGCCGCTTTTTCCGGCTTGTTGCGAATTAAAATGAAACGATTTTTTTCTTGCAATTCCGTATGAAACAGTATATAATAACCTTGAATACCGCTCGGGTTTTGCCTAAAACAGGCTTTGCGGGTCCTTGAAAACTGAATGGTTCTGTTCGCGAAGAAGCGATTGTATGGTGCATAGAAAATACAGAAGATGCCGGGCCACCGGTATTGCTGCTTGAAAGGGGGACCAACAGTTATGCGAAGGGTTATGCTATTCTTGATTTTGCTTTCCTTCCTGGCAGGGTTGGGGCTTTCGGAAGGAGTAAATCCTGAAGACGTCAAGGTATTGGAAGCCTTGATGGAGATTACCATCGACAACACCGCGGGGAAGATCAGCGATTTGAGTGGTGAGATGCGTGTTTTGCGCGGCTCGTTAGCGAGTGCGGAATCCGACGTGTCGCTACTGGAAGATAAAATTTCCGTGTTGGAGTCCAACGATTCTTTTCTTTGGAAGAAAATCAACCTGACACAACAGAATGTCCAAAAACAGTTGGAACAATCCCTGCTCGTGGAGGGGCGAGTTTCCAGCGCTGAGCAGATGCTTTCGAGGCTGGAGTCCAACGATTCTTTCCTTTGGAAAAAGATCGATCTCGGCGACCAAAGAGTGGAGAAAATGGTTGCAGAAATGGATTCCCAGTCCCGGGAAGATTTCTTGAACAGCATCTGGGCCGTGCAACAGCGGTTGCGCTGGATGGAAGCCGGATTGGAAAAGGTAAAAAGTACCATTGCCGCCAATGATGCCCAGCTTCGAGCTTCCCTGGAGAATTTGGATGCCGAATGGCAATCCGTTTTTGAAAACAGGATATGGACGATAAACCAGCGCCTCCGCTGGGTCGATACGGGGATTTCTTCCCTGAAAGGCTCGGTGCAGGAAGCGCTTTCCGGTATCCAAGCCAATAGCGTCTCGATTCAAGCTCTCGAATCAGCCATGACGCAGCAAATGGATGACCGCTTGTGGGGGATCAACAAGCGGCTTCGATGGATCGACAACGATATCCAAGGTTTGAAGGAAGATATCCAAGGTTTGAATGAAAGCGTGGAAAACCAACAGGCACAGATGGAAAGCATGAACCAAGAGTTGCAGGCTTTCCTGGAAAACCGGATTTGGGGAGTAAACAAGCGACTGGGTTGGTTAGAATCCCAACTCGGCGACATGCGCGGGATGTTCGCGGACACTTCGAGCGTCGATTCGTTGTACACCCAAGTGCAAATCTTGAAGGTGCGCCTGGAAGACCTGGAAATGGATTCGGTTCTTTCTTCTACCCTGAAAGAAATTACCCTTGCGCGCTTGGCAGACGTGACGGAACGCGTGTACGAGGTGGAGAGAAACCTGTCCGATTTGCAAGAAATTGCCGCTTCCCGGGAATACGTGGAAGAAGGCGACCAGCAAACCAAGGATTGGGTCACAAACCGTTTTGATGTACTGAACATTCGCTTGGATCGCATGAATCAGGTTATCCTCTCCAATAAAGATGGGGTTACGGCTGTGGGCGAAGACCTTGGGGTGCTCCGATCGGACCTGGAAGATCGCCTGTGGGCTGCAAACCAGAGACTGCGCTGGGTGGAAAAAGGATTGAGCCAAGTAAAAGAAGGCAAGGCGGATGCCGCTGTGGTGGATGCCTTGATCTTGGAAATGGAAGCCCTTCAGGCGGACTTGTATGCGATACAGTCTTCCGTTCTGGAATTGCAACGAGCCGATGTGCAGTTCCAAGCACAAAACTCCCGGCAAGATGCACGGCTGGATGACTTGGATGGCGAAATCGCTTCGTTGAAGGGAGAGTTCCAGGATGGCATGGCCTCCTTGCAAAGTTCCCTCTCTTCCCAGGGGAGAAGGCTGCAAGACCAGATTTCCGCGAATCAAGGAACCATTTCCCAAAACCAGAGCGATATTGCGGACCTTCAAGCGCGAGTGGATCGCTTGGAAGAGCGGTTCCCTGAAGGTCCAGAACGGAGTTCTATCTTGGCTCCCATTGCGATGTGCATTGGTGTTATCGCCTTGGGATTTGCCCTTGGAAGCCAGTGATTTTTCCTTTGAAGATTACTCCATACAGGGACACAAAACGAAAAGTGAAAGGGGGTTGCAAAACCACGAAAAAATGTAGTATAATGCGGAATGTTAGTTGGAATGTATGCACGACTGATTCAACCAAAACTACTTCAATTTCGAGAGGGAGGGGTAAAGTTATGAAGAAAGCAGTATTTCTAGCTCTGGTTTTAGTTGTGGCGTTCACGTTTGCCTTCGCGCAAGACGGAACCATCACGTTCCTTCTGGAAAAAGGTGTCGTCACCGCTGGTGAAGCTGTTGACGTGACCTTCATGCTGGAAGAAACGAACGTAGACGACACTGTTAAGACCATCGAAGTGCTCGGCAACGAAGTATCCGACAACGTGTTCGTTATGTTGATCAAGGATGCTCCGAACAATGCCGCTTACGAAGCCACCAAGGAAGTGGATGCAGATGCGAAGAAGACCGTATACTACATCCGCGCGACCGAACTGGCTGGCCAGATGGTTACCCTGAACGCAATCCTGCTTGACTGGAATGGCGAAGAAGTTGCCAACATTTCCAAGGAAATCGAGTGGGACGAAAGCGCGTTCACCGATGTAATCTCTCTGACCCCCGCGGCCGAAGGGATCTACACCGTACACGCATCCATCATCCTCGAAGATGGCACGGAAATTGCCATGGAAGAGGGTCAACTGGTTGCGCTGAAGAACTACCTGGAAGTTCCTGCTGAACTCGCTGGGCTGAAGCCTTATCTTTCTCCTGCGAACAGCACGCTGAAGATCAAGACTGGCGTGGAATTCATGAAGAAGTTGGATTCCGATGCGTCCACTGCGACCCACCTGAGCATCTACGGGCAGGGCGCACAGAAGGTTCCTGGCCTGTACTGGACCTGGAACAAGGCGTCTATGCCGAGCACGGCTGGCAACGATGTTGAACTGGTTTACGACGCAGATTACGGCACGGCGTACATCAAGTTCAAAGTGCTTTCCGAGGCCCTCGAAGGCGACTGCTGTGGAACCCCCGCTGGCGACAAGTGGGCCCTGTGGCTTGCCATTGGTACTGGTGAAGTGCACACGATGTACGAGGCTTCCTACTACCTGTCGAACTGCTGCACCAGCTTCCACTACATCAACGTTTCCCATTACAAAGACTGGTACTGGACCATCATCAAGGGCGACGAATGTAAGGGATGGGTAAAGGCTATTTTCTACCTCGATCCTGCCGACATCAAGATGTGGTTCTACGTCATTCTTGGCACCACCTGGCAAGAAGACGAATGGAGCTCCATTCCTGATTGGGACTTCGGAAGCCAAGGCACCGAAGTTCTGGACGAAGACGGCTTCTACTCTGCGAACCTGATGCAACATGCCGAACTGAACATCTTTGCGGACATCGTCTTCAAAGACATGGTGTTCTTCAAACTGTTCGCCATGAACATTCCTGTTACCGCTACTGGTCTGAAGCCGATCATCGGGGGAACTTTCTCGATGGATCTCGGTGGAAAGATTGGAATGGGCGCTGGTGTCCGATGGGATACCACCAACCCTGCATCCAGTGCACTGTGGGCTGCCCACATGACGGTTAGCATCGACGAACTGAAGATCCTGAACGGATTCCCCTTCGAATCCTTCAGCAAGATCGGACTGGGCTTCTTCGCAGCCGGGAACCTTTCTGACGCGAACCGCGAAAAGATGGGCTTCACCATTACCCACCTGCAACTGATCGCCGAGCTCGGTGCGGACATCACCTGCTGCTGGCCCGAACTGCACTTCGGGATCCACATGCAAAAGGCTTCTTCGGGTTCCAACGATGTTGGCCTGATTTCCGATTTCAAGGTTACCGAAATCTGGGGTAAGTACATCCACTCCCTGGGCGAATACGGTCCTGTTAGCCTGACCGGAAAACTCGGTGTTGTGTACGCCATGGAAGGTGGCTATGTTGACAATCCCACCGACTGCTATGATCCCGAGGTGGGCTCTTACTGGGGCGGCTACGGTGAAAAGGTGTTCAGCGGACCTGCCATCGGTGTAGCGTACGAAATCGAAGGAAAGCTCGTCTGGTAATTTGATACACGATGCAATACAAACCCCGCCCAAAAGGCGGGGTTTTTTTATCCTTGTCGGAATGTGGAGTTGAAAAGAATGAAAAAGGCAAAAAGAGGAACTTGGACGACGAAGAAACTTGTTCTTGGGTTGGTTTTGCTGTTGTCCGTTTCGGTTTTTTCCCAGATGGTTTTTCCCACCTGGGATCGCGTAATGGGCGGAAGCGGGGAAGATACGGTACGATGGCTGGAAGTGCTTCCGGACGGGGGCATGATCGCAGCTGGTTTTAGCGAGTCACGCAGGGATTTTTTGGAAAACGCATACACGGGAGAAGAATTCGTGGCACTAAAGTTGGACGCGACCGGAAACCTCCAGTGGTTACAAAACTTCGGAGGGTACCGTGATGACCGAGCCTACGTGATCAAGCGAACAAGGGATGCCGAATACATCATGGCGGGTTCTTCGATTTCCGTGGGTGGAGATAAAGGGAATTCCTTGGGGCTTTGGGACGCATGGATCATCAAGATGAGTGCTTCCGGAACGTTGGAATGGGAGAAAAGCTTCGGAGGGAATGACAACGACTCCATTCGGGATATCGTGCAAACCTACGATGGTGGGTTCGTTTTCGTGGGGTTCACCCATTCCAAGGATATCGAGGGACACCATGGGCAAAAAGATTGGCTCGTGGGAAAGATCGATTTCCGAGGTGATCTCCAATGGATGAAGGTTTTCGGGGGTTCGGGATATGACATGGCGTACTCGGTCGTGGAAACCAAGGACAAGAACCTGGTAATCACCGGGTATACCTTTTCCCGAAACGGCGACCTCGAGGGTCACGAAGTCCATGGCAACGGGGATTTTTGGATCCTGAAGCTTGCGACGAACGGTGAAATCCTTTGGTCCAAGACATACGGGGGAAGCGGCTGGGATGAACCTCGTTGCATTCGCCAAACGTCTGACCAGGGTTTCATCCTAACCGGGGTTACAAGCTCAACTGATGGCGACGTGAAACAAAACCACGGAGGCTGGGATGTCTGGTTGGTCAAGCTGGATCGCAACGGGAACTTGCAGTGGGAAAAAACTTTCGGTGGCACCTCGCACGAGAAAGCCTTTTCGGTGATGGAAAACCATCGCCGGGAATTCCTTTTGGCGGGTTACACGGCTTCCAATGATGGAGACGTGAGCGAAAACCATGGAGGAATGGACGTTTGGGTGTTGAAAGTGACCCGCTTGGGACGCTTGGTTTGGGAAAAGACGTTTGGCACCAAGGAGAACGAGTGTGCGGAAAGCATCGTGCAGATGAAGAACTACTCCTACACCGTGGCCGCGGGTGTGTTCGACGGCAGCCCGGAAATCGCGGGGGACGACGGACGAAGGTACAAGGATTTCTGGTTCTTCAATTTCAACGCGAACTAAGGATTGCGGGAAACACCGAGACCCTACCCAATTGCACTTTGGGTACCCATTGAAAAAGCCCGGTAAACTGCACCGGGCTTTTTCCATGCTATGTGGGACTTCTATTCCTGGCAGCCGTCTGGATCGATGCAAAAGAAGGGTTGGAAGTATTCCGGAAGCTTCGCCCGAGCAGCATCGATTTTGCTCCGCAGCTCAAAGAAAGCGGTCGCGCTACCGGTTCTTTTCAGGTCTTCCAACTGGTCTTCCCAGAGGATAATTTTCTTTCGCAATTGTTGTGTGTGCATCCAACCACACTCCTTTCACCGGAAAATACAAGAGACCGAACAAAGAAAAAGCTTTGCTAGAAAATTGACGCAAACCCAAAGAGCTTTATTCTACTGCTTCCAAAGCGTCGCGAATTCCTTGATCCATTTGTTTCAACTTCTTTTGCGTTTGGGAAAGGCTCGGACTCACGGTGTAGAGATACACTTTGAGTTTGGGTTCCGTACCCGAGGGGCGCAGGGCAAACCAGGAACCATCGCTGTACTCGAATTTCAAACCGTTCGTGGGGGGTACTGGGATGGTTTTCTGGTGGAGAAAATCGATCACGCGTGTGCGTTTTTCCCCAGCGAGGATTTCCAGGGGTTGGGTACGGCGAAAGAACTCCATCATGCGGGCAATGCGTTGCTGTCCTTCCCAACCCTCCAGTACCAAGGAGAAGGGTGCTTCTCCGAAAAACCCGTGTTCGTGGAAAAGCTCTTGCAGTACATCCAGCAGTGTCTTTCCGCGCTTCTTGTAGAAAGCTGCGGCCTCCGAGAGCATCATCGCCGCATTCACAGCATCCTTGTCGCGAACCTCGGTGCCGTAAACGTATCCAATGCTTTCCTCGTACCCGAAGAGGAAGGTATGTTCGCCCGATTGCTCGTATTCGTTCGCCAAGCCGCAGATGTTCTTGAATCCGGTGAGTGCGTCTTTTGTCTCTACCCCGTACCCCTGGGCAATGGCTTTTCCCAGGTCACCGGTGACGATGGACTTCACGATCACGGCGTTATCCGGGATTTGACCCATTTCGCTCCGTCGTGACAGGATGTACGCGATCAAAAGTGCGCCCGTCTGGTTTCCGTTCAAGGGTTGGTACGCACCGTTCGAATCCTTGACCATTACAGCAAGACGATCGCAATCGGGGTCCGTGGCGATGAGCAGATCTGCATGTTTTTCTTTTCCCAAGCGAATGGCATACTCGAACGCTCGGAGATCTTCCGGGTTGGGGTACTCGATCGTTGTGAAATCTGGATCGGGTTTTTCCTGCTCCGGAACCACGAACACGTTTTCGAATCCCCGTTTCTTGAGTACGGTGCGCACGGGGATGTTCCCGGTTCCGTTGAGAGGGGTGTACACGATGCGCAACTGGTGGTCCAGGTCATCCGATAGTGCCAAGTTCAGCACGCTGTTGATGTACAGCTCGTCGATCTTTTCCCCGATCATCACGAGAAGCCCCTTTTCCAGGGCTTCCCTTTCGCGCAGCACCGGAACGGAAGTGGGATCGGAAATGGCCTGGATCTTTTCGGTAATGCGGCTTGCGATGCCTTCGAGGATCTGCGAGCCTTCCTTCCAGTACACCTTGTAGCCGTTGTAATTCTTGGGGTTGTGGCTGGCTGTAACGACGATCCCCGCCGTGGCCTTGAGATGGCGCACGGCAAAAGAAAGTTCTGGGGTGGGTCGAAGGCTATCGAAAAGGTAGGTTTTCACACCTGCCGCGGCAAGTACGAGTGCAGCCTTGTTCGCGAACTCTTCGGAACGGTGCCGGCAATCGTAGGCGATAACAACGCCCGCGTCCTTTGCCTGCTGCCCCTCCTCGCAGATCACTTCCGCCAACCCCCGGGTTGCACGTCCCACGATGTAGGTATTCATGCGGTTGGTTCCGGCGCCCAGGATTCCCCGCAAACCTGCTGTTCCAAAGGCAAGGTCCTGGTAGAAACGATCCTGGATTTCGTCCGGGTCATCTGCGATGGCTCTCAACTCTTGCTTGAACGGTTCCGCGATCCCCGGGTTTTGCAACCAGTTCTCGTACCGATGCATGTATTCGGGCTTTGACATCAAAATCCCTCCTTTTTTTCGTGCTTGGGTACGCCGCACCCCAGTGCGGCTTCCTTTCTTACTTGGTGTAAACGCTCAAGAGCTCCTTCACCGCTTGCGAAGGCGAAAGGCTCCCCTGCATCACCTTCTCCTGGACAAGGGGTAAATCCTCGCGCACGGCGGGGTGGTTGAAAAAGTCCATCTTCAGCAGTTCCACGATCGTGGCATTCACCCACTCCAACCGCTGTTTCTGGCGCCGTTCCGGAAAAAAGCCGTTTTCCCGCGTGAGGGTTACGAAGCGATGGATCACTTCCCAGCAGTGCGAAATGCCTTCTCCGGAAAGCGCAGAGCAGGGAAAACTGCGCGTGGTCCAACCCGGGGTGGAGGGGGAGAGAAAATGTAGCACGCGGTTCATCTCCGCCGCGGCTTGTTCCGCTCTGGGCCTGTTTTCCCCGTCGGCCTTATTCACCAGCACCATGTCCGCCAACTCCATCACGCCGCGCTTGATTCCCTGGAGTTCGTCTCCCGCTCCGGTAAGCGTGAGGAGAAGGAAAAAATCCACCATGGAGCGTACGGTGATCTCGCTCTGGCCCACCCCCACCGTTTCCACCAAAAGGACATCGAAGCCGAAAGCCTCGCACAGTAAAATGGTTTCTCGGCTCTTGCGTGCCACACCCCCGAGCATTCCTCCGGAAGGGGAAGGACGAATATACGCAGAAGGATTTCGCGACAAGCGTTCCATGCGCGTCTTGTCGCCCAGGATGCTTCCGCGTGAACGCGAACTGGAGGGATCCACGGCCAGCACGGCAACTTGGTGCCCGTTGTCGCAGAGGAACGTGCCAAGCGCATCGATGAACGTGCTTTTTCCCGCACCAGGCGTGCCCGTTATGCCCACACGGATGGAATCTCCCGTTTGGGGAAGAAGGTGCTGGATCAATTGCTGGGCCAGCTCCACGTGCCGGGGATGGTTGGATTCCACGAGGGTGATGGCGCGTGCGAGTATTCCCCGGTCCCCGGCCTCGAAGCCGGAGAGAAAATCAGGCAGCGAAAGCTCCTTGCGTCGCGGATGTGAAAGGCCAGGTGGTGCTTCTTTCGCGTTGGCAACCTCTGACACTCCGGAACGCACCCAGGAAGCAAAGGCGCTCCCGGCGTTCTGGGGTACCCATTCTGGTCGCTTTTCCCCGCTCATTTTTCCAGGGAACCGATTCCCAGCCGCGTTGCCAGCATCTTCAAGATTTGGATCGCCGCTGCCGGCACCACCGTTCCCGGTCCAAAGATGAGTGCAGCGCCGTTCTCCCGCAGAAAAGCGTAGTCTTGGGCGGGGATAACGCCACCGGCCACCAGCAACACGTCTTCGCGATCACGTTTTTTCAACTCTTGTGCAAGAGCCGGCAGAAGCGTCTTGTGACCACCCGCAAGCGAGCTCATCCCCACGACGTGCACGTCGTTTTCCACGGCTTGGGCTGCAGTTTCTTCGGGAGTTTGAAACAAGGGGCCGATGTCCACGTCAAAGCCCAGGTCAGCCAGTGCGGTGGAAATCACCTTTGCGCCCCTGTCGTGGCCGTCCTGTCCCATTTTCGCCACAAGGATACGTGGCCGGCGTCCTTCTTTTTCTTCGAAACGGTCGGCCATGCTGCGCACCTTCTCGATGAGGGTGGAATCGGAGAATTCCGAACGGTACACCCCGGAAACAGATCGAATGATTGCCTGGTGGCGCCCACACACTTTCTCGATAGCCATGGAAATTTCCCCCAGCGTGGCGCGTTGCCGGGCAGCTTCCACGGAAAGGGCCAAGAGGTTTCCCTCCCCGTTTTCCACCGCTTGGGTGATCGCGTCGAGGGCCTTTTTCACTTGCTCCGCATCCCGGGTTTTCTTCAATTCCTCCAGGCGGTGCAGCTGCGCTTCCCGCACCGCGCTGTTGTCCACTTCCAAGATTTCCAGGGGGTCCTCCTTTTCCAAGCGCAGGGTGTTTACCCCGATGATGTGTTCCTTACCAGAATCGATTTGCGCCTGTCGCCTCGCCGCAGCTTCCTCAATGCGCATCTTGGGTACCCCCGTTTCGATAGCCCGCGCCATGCCTCCCAGCGAGCGAATTTCCTCGATATGCTCCCATGCGGCTTTCATCAGGCGATCGGTGAGCCATTCCACGTAGTAGCTCCCCCCCCACGGATCGATGGTGCTGCAAATCCCCGTTTCTTCTTGCAGGAAAAGCTGGGTGTTGCGTGCGATGCGTGCGGAGAAGTCGGTGGGAAGGGCGATGGCTTCGTCCAGGGCGTTGGTGTGCAGCGATTGCGTGTGCCCAAAGGCGGCAGCGAGGGCCTCGATACACGTTCGCGCCACGTTGTTGTAGGGGTCTTGCTCGGTGAGGCTCCAACCCGATGTTTGGCAATGGGTGCGCAGCGACATGGACTTGGGATTCTTGGGGGAGAATTCTTTCATGAGTGTTGCCCAGAGAACGCGTGCCGCACGCAGCTTAGCGATTTCCATGAAAAAGTTCATGCCGATGCCGAAGAAGAAGGAAAGGCGTGGGGCGAAGGCATCGATATCGATCCCCGCTTTGATCCCCGTTTGCACGTACTCGTAGCCGTCCGCGAGCGTGTAGCCAAGTTCGATGTCCGCGCTGGCTCCGGCTTCCTGCATGTGGTAGCCCGAAATGCTGATGCTGTTGAAGCGGGGCATGTTCTCCGAGGTGTAGCGGAAAATGTCAGCGATGATGCGCATGGAGGTTTCTGGGGGGTAGATGTAGGTGTTGCGTACCATGTATTCCTTGAGAATGTCGTTCTGGATGGTTCCCGCCAACTGGTCCAGGGAAACCCCTTGCTCTTGGGCAGCCACGATGTAGAATGCCATGATGGGCAACACCGCGCCGTTCATGGTCATGGAGACCGACATCTTGTCCAGAGGGATGCCATCGAAGAGGATTTTCATGTCCTGGATGGAGTCCACCGCAACACCTGCCTTGCCAACGTCGCCCACGACGCGGGGATGGTCGGAATCGTACCCGCGATGGGTTGCCAAGTCGAACGCAACGGACAGGCCTTTTTGCCCCGCAGCAAGGTTTCTCCGGTAGAAAGCGTTGCTCTCTTCTGCCGTGGAGAAGCCCGCATACTGTCGAATGGTCCATGGTCGGGTGACGTACATGGTGGCATACGGTCCCCTGAGAAAGGGAGGAAGGCCTGCGGTGAAAGCCACGTGGGGGAGCTGTTCGATGTGGGTTCCATCGTAAAGCGGGTACACCGGGATTTTCTCGTTGGTCATTCGTTGTATTTGCGTGGGATGCAATCCCTTGTTGCCGGCAACCTGTTCGAAGGCTTTTTGCCACGCTTCGCGTTCGGCATTTTTCGGGGACAGATCCAGGGGAACCGTGGAGAAGTCGGGTTTTCTTTGCATGGTTACTCCTCACTTCCTTCCATGGAGAAACCCGCGTGGTGCAGCACGCGGCGCAGAGTGGAGGGGCAATCTTGCCCCAGGAAGATGTTTCCGTCCAACCCCACTTCCCGGTAGCGGGTATCGTCCTCGGAGGAAAGGCGTCCCGCCAAGAGAAGCAGCGAATCGACACCCTTTTCCCGGATGCCCCGCACCAGGTCGGGAACGATGCCCGGGTAGGTGTCGTCCGTGGAACAGATCACCATGGCCTCGCAAGGAGTTTGCGTGGCTTCCAACAGGGCATTTTCCACAGATTCCAACGGAGACGTGCCGATCACTTCAAACCCCCCTGGGGTGAAGAAACCCCGGGAAAAGTCGGCCCTCAGCTTGTGCTGCGAGATTGGCCCCATGTTCAGCAGCAACACGCGGGGTCTTCGTCCCCATTTTTCCGCGAAGCGGGCTGACTGTTCGCGGATTTTCTCGAAGGGTAGGGCCAACCTCTGCGAAACGAGGTTTGGAAGGGAACCGTTTCCCAGAAGCCAGGCAGATACGTTTCCCGGGGCAACATCCATGCCGTTGTCCTGCGGGTCGACGTAATGGCTGGTGCCGACCAGGGTGCTTTTGCGCTTGGCAATTTCCCGGTTTCGACCATCCAGGCTTTGCCTGCACCATTGCTGTACAGTGCCGTTTTGCAGCAGTGCGCGCATACCTCCTTTTTCTTGTATGGACACGAAGAGTTCCCAGCTTTTTTGCGCCAACTGTTGGCTCAGCGTTTCCATGGCATACGATCCCCCCGCTGGGTCGATGGGCATCGAGGCCCCCACCTCCTGCCAGAGGATGAAATGGATGTTTCTGGCCACCCTTCGCGAAAGGGGTGTGCTTTTGCCGGAAAGCGCATCGAAGGGGACAATGGTGAGAGCTTGTACGCCCGCAGCCACTGCGGAAAAGGCCTGCGTGGTTGCCCGCAGGATGTTCACGTAGGGGTCGAAGCGTGTTTGCACGAAGGAAGAGGTCTGTGCATGGATCCACATGCGCGCGTCCGCATCCTTGGAATAGGCTTTTACGATGTTTCTCCACAACATGCGCGCGGCACGAATCCCGGCAACTTCCAGCAGGAAATGGGAAGCCATTTCGAACGAGAAGGCCACGCGGGGAAGGATGGACTCCAGGGAGAAGCCCTTGTCCAAAAGCTCGTTTATGGTTTCTACTGCGCTGGAAAGGGTGAAGGCAAGGCCCTGGGAGATGGAAGCCCCAGCCCAGTGCCAGGCCTGGCCGGAAAAGAGCAGCGTCTTCCACCCGGGTGGAACCTGGGACCAGGTTGTGGCAAGCTCCTCGACGTGGTGCAACGGATCTGTGTCCAGGGTGCCTTCCGCCTTGGAAAAGTCCATTCCCGCCCCGGAGAAAACTTGCTGCAACGTCTTTAGTGCGCTGGGTAACGAAGACACCTGCCGAACGTTCCAGGAAAAGGGGTGGGAAGAGAAAGGAGAAAGGGCTTGCGAAATGGGCTCCAAGAAACGGGAAAGGGTGGAAAGAGGCAGATCTACGGGAAGCGGGTGGCAACTCGAGACTTCCTTCACTTGCAGGGTAGCTTCTTCTGGGGTTGCGGGGTCCATGACCTGGGAAAATACCCAGGGGGAAAGAACGGCCCCTTCCACGCTGGCTCCCCGTGGGTATGGCTCGAATCCAGGGTAGCTTCCCAAGTGGGGAATGTCTTGGGTATCTCCCGCGGTGTACAGGGGTTGAAGGAAAAAGCCTTCGGGTGTGGGTGTGAGCAGCTTCTTTTCAAACGGTACGCCCTTGAGAAGCTTCTCGGCAGCGGTTTTCCAATCCTGGAAAGAAGGAATGGAAAAACCTTCCAGGTCAAGTGGTTTTTTTTCCACGGACATAGGCACCAACCTCGATTCTTTGGTTTTCATAGCTTTGGAACGCCTTTTCTATTGTATCAGATAAACAGCACCGTTTCCAGTAAGGGGTGGGGAATTCGCGCGGGGGAAAATGCGTCTGTATTACTACCCCTTTGAGCACAAGGAAAACCACCAGATTGGTTTTTCCCCAACAAAAAACCCGGCACCCAGGAAACGGCGCCGGGTTTTTTGTTGGGGTTTACCGGGAAGAACTGTTGCTATCCGGTGGGGTCAGGCGGACAACCCCCGCCGGTTCGATGGTGCTGATGGCGTGCTTGAAGATCAGGTTCTGGCTCTTTCCGTCTTCCAGTAAAATGGTGAAGTTGTCAAAGGAACGGATCTTTCCCTGGAGCTGAAACCCGTTCACCAGGAACACGCGGACTTTTTCCCGGTGCGTTCTCAGGTGGTTGATGAATGGATCTTGTAAACTGAATTTTTCTGCCATACGTGTACTCCCCCTTGCATGAAAGCCAGCCAACCGGATGGAAACCGGAAAAAAGCTTTCCCAGATTAAAAGCCCAGGTCGAAGTTGTAGGAAACCCCCACACTCAGGAGAGTCCCGGAGGAAAGGCTTTCCGCTTCACTTTCCCTGGCAAAGTCAAATTCAACGAAGAACTCGAAGAACCCGATCACGTTCGGAGCAAACATGAAGGTGGATCCTGCTCCGAACCTCCACTTGGAAATGTCGAAATCCAGCTCCCCTTTGACGAGGTCGAAATGGGGTGCCACGGCACCGAAAATCCGGAGTTCCGGCGTCCCCCAACCAATGGAGGGAGAAATCAAGAACCTCCAACTGGAAAAATCGAAGTCAGGGGTGATCTGCGGTAATGCGGCAAGCTCTAACCCAACGATCCCAACCTGGCTCCTGGCGGAAATTCCCACGAAAGAATGTTGGTCGTTCATGTTACCATTATAAATGATACCCAGCTGCAGGGCGAATAGGGCGGCTCCTGCGAACAGAAAAATAAGGATGAATGCGTACACTCGAAACACTTGGATTATTCCCCTTCCGTATCGATGTTCTCGATGAAAGACTCGATTTGGTGTTTCACCGCTTCCAGGTTACCTTCCACGGTTCCCCGAACGATCTTTTCGTTTCCCCCGCCCTTGATGTTCAAGAAATTTTTTAACCGGGAAAACAAGGACCGGGCATCGATGTTCTCCCGCGTGGAAGAAAGGATGTAACCGTTTCCCTTGGGTTGCTCGAACAACAGCATGGAAATGGCGTTTTCCTCCTGGTTGAGCTTTTGCAGCAATCCGCGGGCGGCTTCCTCGGATGGCAAAATCTGCACCCAGCCTTTCACGGTTTTCTCTTGCTTGCGCACCTGGAAATTCTGGTACATCGCCTGTGCTAACGATTCCGAAAGGCGGCGGCTCACATGGCGGGAATTTTTCTGGTCTTCCAAGATGTTCTTGATGCGCTGCCCGAGCTCCTCGGACGAGGTTGACAACGAAGTGGTGGTTTCGTCCACCAGGCAAGTTTGCTCCTGGAACCAAAAAAGGGCCCGTTTGCCTGCCAGGAAATGAATACGCGTCCAGTTCCCCTTGATGCGCTCGGTTTTGATGGCTTTCACAAGGTGCAACTGTCCAAGGCGGGACAGGTGATGCCCCCCGCAAAGCGAAAAATCCAGGTTTCCGATCTGCACCAGCCGCACCGTAGGCAGGCCATGATACTTTGGGCTAAGTGGTTTCCGCAGGGGATAGCGATGCAACTCGGAAACCGGCACTTGCAGCACGTTCACCGGGAGATCTTCTTCCACTTGTTCAAAGATCAGTTCTTCCACGGGTTTCAAGAAATCCAGGTCAAGGGCCCGGGAAAAGGAGCCTTCTTTGTCTTCCAAAGACAGGCGATCCACGTCAATGGTGGAAACTCTCTCCCCCATTTGGAAACCAACCGTGTGAAACCCAAACTGGTTGAAAAGATCCGCGCTCAACAAGTGCTGCGCGGTGTGCTGCGCGGCAATATCCTTTCGCCGCGCCCCATCGATGGAACAAGAAATGTTTTTTCCCAAGGGAACCGGCTGTGGTACCACGTGAACCACCCTGCCATCTTCCTGGAGAAACACGCGAAGTACAGGTTGATCACCCAGCTTCCCCCGGTCACCCAGTTGCCCTCCGGCACCGTCTGGGGCGAACAACGTGTGTTCCAACACCACACCCACCCCATCTTGCAGAGGAAACGTTTCTTGCACCATTGATTCAAAAAGGATTTCACTGTCCACGGGTTTCCTCCCCATTGGTAAAAAATTATACCACAACGATCGTGGGATTACTGCATAAAAGCCAGATTTATTCGCTGCCGGGTGAGGTCCACACCCAGGATTTTCACTTCCACGATTTGCCCAACGCGAAGCACTTCCAGAGGCGATGCGCCCTTGATGCCGAGCTTGGAACGATGCACAAGTCCATCCACTTTCACCCCGATATCCACGAAAGCACCGAAATCCACCACGTTGCGCACCGTTCCCTGCAACACCATCCCGGGTTTGAGGTCTTCCATGTGGCGCACATCGGTTTTCAAAAGGGGTTGGGGGAAGGCTTCCCGGGGATCAAGGTACGGTGCCAGGAGTGCGTCGAAGATGTCTTTCACCGTAACGGGGTTGCGGGAAAGTTCGTGTGCAACGGTTTGGGGTTCGTGCTGCTTGAGTTTTTGGGTGAAGGAGGCCCGGTCCGTGGAGAAGCCTTCGATGGAAAGTCCAAGATGTTCCAAGATATCCGCGCAGGCCTGGTAGGATTCCGGGTGAATGATCGTGTTGTCCAACGGATGGGAGGAGCCGGGTACGCGGCAAAAACCAGCTGCTTGCTCGAAAGCCTTTGGCCCGATTCCCTTGACTTGCTTGAGCTGCATGCGGTTTTGGAACGGCCCGTTTTCCTTCTTCCAAGCGTCGATTGCCCAGGCGGTTTTCTTGTTCAGCCCCGAGATGTACTGCAGTAGGAAGGGAGATGCCCCGTTCAAATCCACCCCCACGAAGTTCACCACGGACTCCACTTCGCGTGCCAGTGTTTTCTGCAGTTCTTTCTCCGGAAGGTCATGTTGGTACATTCCCACCCCGATGGATTCCGGGGGGATTTTCACCAGTTCTGCCAGCGGATCCTGCACGCGTCTTGCGATCGAAATGGCCCCGCGTGTGGTCACATCCAAGTCGGGGAATTCGTCGATGGCGTTTTGGGAGGCAGAGTATACCGAGGCCCCCGCTTCGGACACGATGATGAAGGAAAGGGAAGAACTTTTCCGTTTTTGCAGCCACTGGGCCACAAAAGCCTCGGTTTCCCGGCTCGCGGTTCCGTTTCCAATGGCGATGATGTGTACCCCGTACTGATCTACCAAGCCCTGCAAAAGGTTTTCGCTTTCTTTCACCGCAGAGTGCGGGGGATGCGGATAGATGGTGGCGTGCGTCTTGTAGAAGCCCATGTGGTCCACGACGGCGCACTTGCAGCCGGTACGAAACCCGGGGTCCAACCCCAAAATCGTTTTGCCGCGAAGCGGTGGCGTGAGCATCAGGTCCTTCAGGTTGCTGGCAAAAACCTGCATGGCCCTTTCCAGCGCCGAGGAAGTGAGCTCGTTGCGGATTTCTCGTTCGATCGAAGGAAAGAGCAACGAGGAATACCCGTCTTGTATGGCCTGGGCCAGTTGCTCGAAGTAAGCCAGTTTGCGGGTGATGGAAAGCAACGAATGGATCTGGTCCAGCGGTGCCTGTTCCAAGGAGAGCTTGACTTTCAGAACACCTTCGCTTTCCCCGCGGTTTATCGCCAGGATTCGGTGGGGTTGCAGGCGGGAAATGGGTTGCACCAACTCGTACAGGTCTTTGAACACACCGCGGGGATCGGGGCCAAAGTCTTGCTCACATTCGATTCTTCCCCGTTTTCGCAGGGCTTGTCGCAGCATTTCCCGCACCCGGATGTCCAGGGTGACCGCTTCCCGCAGGATGTCCAATGCCATCCCAATCGCGCTTTTTTCGTCCGCTATGCCTTTTTCCGGGTCGAGGAAGGTTGCCACGGTTTTGGGATCCGGGTGCGTGGCGGTACGCAGGAATTCGAAGAGCGGTTCCAACCCCTTTTCCCGCGCGATATCCGCCCGGGTTTTCTTGCGCTTCTTGAAGGGGAGGTAAAGGTCTTCAACCTGTTGCAGCGTGGAAGCGGATAGGATTTCTTCCTGCAGCGAATCGGTCAACTTCTCCTGTTCGCCGATGATCCGGAGCACCTCTTCCTTGCGCGATTGCAGCCGGCGAAGGTAGGCGATCTTCTCCGCGATCTGCCGCAGCTGGGTTTCATCGAGTGAACCGGTGAGTTCCTTGCGGTAGCGTGCAATGAAGGGTATGGTCTTCTCATCGTCCAACAGGAGAATGGCGCTTTTCACCCGGGAAGGATCCAGTTGCAAATCAAGGGCAATGGTAGCAACCATCTGGGAAAAATCCATGCAAGTACTCCTTTCCTTGGGGGGATTGTTCTACGAGTAGCGTTCGACCAAAAAAGGGAAGTTTTTTCGCAACCTTTCCACTTGACGAAAATCCAGGTCGATTGTTTTCAAGGCGCTGGAAGAATCCGGCTCCAGCAGGATTTTTCCTTCCGGGTCCACCACCATGGAACCACCGGCGTACAGCCCGTTTCCTCCCGTGCGGTTCACGCCAACGACGAACGCCTGTGTTTCCAGCGCTCGCGCCACAAGCAGGTTTTCCCACGCTTCTTGGCGCTGTTTTGGCCAGCTTGCGGGCACCACGAAAATTTCCGGGGGGAAAAGGGAGGAAGAAGGAGGAAAGAATAGGTTGGAGAAACGCAGCTCGTAGCAGTTTACCAACTGGCTGCGAATCGCATGCAGCCAAAAAGGGGCGGGTTTTTTCCCCGGGGAGATTAGTGCGTTTTCCCCCGCGAGCGAAAAAAGACGATGCTTGTCCTGGGAAAACAGCAGACCTTCCTGGGAAAAAAGGCCGTAACGGTTGAACAGGCGATTGTCGTTGCGTGAGAACCAACCCACTCCCAGTACCATCTGTCCACGCGGGTCATCGCGCAGCTGTGCGCACATCTGCTGCTCTACCCAGGAGTCGCGTAATTCCAGCGGTTTCTCCCGCGCGAACGATGGGAACCCGCACAGGTGCACTTCCGGGAAAAAAAGCCAGCTCACTTGTTCGCGGAGGGCTTGCCGCACGATTTGCCGCAGTATTTCCAGGTTTTCTTCGGGGTGCGATGTTTTGGAAGGAACTTGCGCCAGGCCAACCCGCAGGGGAGCGGGAGATGTACCGGGATTTTCCGGGGCTTTTCGGTGGAAAACGGAAGCGTCTGCGATTCGGATCGTGGTTTGGGGTTGGCAAGCGAGCAGCGCTTTCACTTCCAGGAATGGTTTCTTCTCCAAGAAGGGAAGCTGGATTTCCGGAGAATGAAGCGATTTGGGCAAGGTTTCTGCATGCATCCACACCGTGGTTTGTTTGCAATCCGGTGGGGCTTGCAGCGTATACCCTAAAGCCTCGCGGAGCACCCAGAGTTCTTGTTCTTCCAGGTTTGAACCCATAGCGCGGATATGCTGCTGGAAAAGCAGTCGGTCTTGGAAAAAAAACCAGAGTTCCCATTCGCAACCCGAGGAATTGTACAAGTACACATCCATGGAGGCTTTGTGCTCCTTTCGATGATTATGAAAAAACCTGGACCAACGTCCAGGTTTCCGGTACTTCAAGGTTATGCCATCAGAAGTGAAACCAGATTTGCAGGTTGAACTGGCCGGTGGGTTGCGCTTGCACCTGCACCTGTCCCCCTCCAGGTTGTGGAACTACCTGCACCTGCCCCGACATGGGGACGGGTTGGGGCATCAACCAGATGCTTCCGTTTCCGGCATTGTCCAGGATGATAGAGGCCAGCGTGTAGCTGTTCCAGGATGGGCGGAAAATGCGCAGGATCACGTTGGATCCGTACGGGGCGGCGTTAATCAGGTTGACCATGTTCATCCAATTGGTGGTGGCCATGTAGCTTCCCACACCGTACTGGTTGAGCATGCTGATCTGGCTGCTCAAGGGAACGTAGGG
>ERZ795053.272-NODE-272-length-65274-cov-17.390362_pt1 | contig 65274 bp, 59 predicted proteins | sample MGYA00375137_ERZ795053 | MGnify/ENA primary metagenome ERZ795053 (study PRJEB30182, sample SAMN05720284) | activated sludge metagenome | isolation source: Anaerobic digester | place: Hong Kong | collected 2014-12-17 ...
GTATCCACCCCCATCTCTCCAATTTATTCCCCAACTTTGCGTTTGATGGCCGGAATGAAGCGATTTTCTGTCTGGATACTGGTGCTGCTGGGTGTGGTGTTGAGCATGACCGCTGCCTGCAGGCGTATCTCATTTATAGAAGATTCCGGCGCCAAACTGACCTTCAGCCGTGATACGGTAAAATTTGACACGGTATTTACCACCGTCGGCTCTGCTACCCGCTCCTTCAAGATCTACAATCCCTACAACGAGAATATCCGCATCTCTTCCATCGAACTGATGGGAGGCGAGCCCTCCAATTTCCGCATGAATGTGGATGGTCTTCCCGGCACGGAATTCACCGACCTGGAGATCGCTCCGAACGACAGTCTATATGTGTTCGTGGAAGTGACCATCGATCCCAATGAAGACCAGCTGCCTTATGTGATAGAAGACTCCATCCGCATGGTCACCAACAACAACGAGCAGTTCGTGCAGCTGGTAGCCTGGGGTCAGAATGCCCATTTCTACGACGGGGTCATCGTGTGCGATGAGGTCTGGAATAACGACCTGCCCTATGTTATCTATAACAGCATCCTGGTAGACAGCCTCTGCACCCTCACCATCAATGAAGGTTGCAGGATCTATATGCACGGCGGCTCCAGTTTCTATGTGCTGGGCACTCTGGAGATCAACGGTACCTTCGACAGCCTGGTGACCTTCCAGGCAGACCGGCTCGAGAACTTCTTCGAAGAGATACCCGGACAGTGGACCGGCATCTCCATCCTGCGCAGCAGCCGCGACAATGTCATCCACTACGCCAGCATCCGCAATGCCATCAACGGCATCATGGTGGGGCTGCAAAGCACGGCGGTGGATCCGGATGACCTCAGCACCCTCAGCACCTTTGCCGATGTGTCCACCCAACCGGAACTGGAGATCCGAAATTCTTATGTGTACGACTGCAGCTCCTATGGGATGATAGCGGTCAATGCCCAGGTGAACGGCGATAATCTCCTCATCTACGGAACGGGCGAAAGCAACCTGTCGCTGGCATGTGGAGGTTACTACACCTTCCGTCATTGCACCCTGGCCAACTACGGGTCCGTGTATGTGTCGCACCAGAATCCGGTGTTGTCCATGAGTGATTTCATCGCTTTCGGTCCGGACTATGTCTATACCAATTCACTGGAGCAGGCCTATTTCTATAATTCCATCATCTACGGCAACATCGCTGAAGGGAAAGAGGTCCTGCTGTCCAATGAAGGTGAAGGGGTGACCTTCAATTACCTGTTCAACCACTGTATGATCAGAACTGAACTGGATGGGCCTGAGTTTGAAGATTGCCTGCTGAACGTCGGACCGCTGTTCGCCGATGTAACCGAACGCAATTACTGCCCGGACACCCTCTCACAGGCGATCAATGGTGGGGTAGAAGCGGGGGTACCGGACGATATTCTGGGCACTCCAAGGCCTTTTGCAGGCACCCTTCCAGACATAGGTTGTTACGAAACCTATGTGGAATAAGGGTTTATTCACGATTTATTTACGTGGATAATTCTGTGACAATCATTAGATTTGGGTAAACAACCCAAAGCCCATGCAATTTGAAATCACCCATCAGGACAGCTACTCACGAGGTGAACTGCTGCTCCGCTCATTTTTTGGCTGGTTCTATATCCTGATCCCGCACGCATTTTTGCTGATGATCTTTTCTTTTGTGCTCTCCATCCTGACGTTTGCAGCCTGGTGGGTCATTCTGATCACCGGCAATACACCTGAATGGTATTATTCCTGGTCGCTGAAGCTGAATCGCTGGAGCCTAAGGGTGAGTGCGAGGTTACTGAACCTGAGTGATGGCTACCCGGCTTTTGGTATGGATGGACAAGACGACAATACCACACTGAATTTCGAGCATATTCATATTGGCCGCGGGCAGTTATTGCTACGTTCATTCCTTGGATGGCTGATGCTGATACCCCACATCTTTGTGCTGTACTTCCGGATGATAGGTACTTATGTACTGGTTTTCCTGGCCTGGTGGGTGGTGCTGTTTACCGGAAATTATCCGGCCAACTGGCACACATTCAATACCGGTACCCTACGCTGGAGTACCCGTCTTAATTTGTGGTACAGCTGGCTGATAAAAGACTATCCACCGTTCAGCGGAGCACCTGATGCCGGAGCAGAATCTGCCCCGATCGATCAGATGTAAGATACTGCATTCAGATCCTTCAGCCCCGGCCCGACCGGGGCTTTTTTATTTTTGTCGGGATGGATGCCACCATACTCAATAAGCTGAGGCATTATTGCGCCTACCAGGAACGCTGCCATGAGGAAGTGCGCACCAAACTGCTGTCGTTGAAGGTGTATGGCGATAGGCTGGAGGAGGTCATCTCGCAACTGGTGCAGGAAGATTTCCTGAACGAAGAGCGCTATGCAAAAGCCTATGCCGGGGGGAAGTTCCGTATGCAGAAATGGGGGAGGGAGCGCATCAGAAAAGAACTCCGGTTCAGGAAGATCAGCGAGTACTGCATCCGTCAGGCGATGGAGGAAATTCCGGAGGAAGACTATGTGCTCACGCTGGACCAGCTGATCCGTTCTGCGAAGAAAAGATATGCCTCAGGCACACCGGCACAACGACACTACAAGTTGATGAATTACCTGTTGTCTAAAGGGTATGAGCGGTCGCTCATTACTGAGCGGCTCAAGCCTTAAGCCACATTCCGGAAGTCAACCGGCACCACCTTGCTGATACCCTGCTCGGCCATGGTCACGCCATAGATCACGTCCACCTGAGACATGGTACGCTTGTTGTGCGTTACGATGATGAACTGGCTGTTGTCGCTGAACCGACGGATCATGTTATTGAACTTCATGATGTTGTTATCATCCAGCGGGGCATCTACTTCATCAAGGATACAGAACGGAGCCGGTTTGATCAGGTAGAGTGCGAATAGCAATGCCATGGCTGTCAGGGTTTTTTCTCCTCCTGATAACTGATCGATCACCTGTGGTTTCTTGCCCTTCGGCTTGGCGATGATCTCTACGTCTGCCTCAAGCGGATCGTATCCGTCTTTCAGTATCAGGTCGCAGTCGTCGTCTTCTGTGAACAGGCTTCGGAACACTTCCACGAAATTCTGACGTACCTGGTTGAAGGCTTCCTCGAATTTATCCCTGGCGGTCTGATCGATCTCATCGATGGTGGTGAGCAGTGATTCTTTCGCCTGCAAGAGGTCTTCCCGCTGGGTCTTGATGAATTCGTAGCGGGCTTTCATCTCTTCATAGGCCTGAACTGCCATCGGGTTCACTTCCCCGAAGTTCTCCAGTCTGCGCTTGTTGGCATCCACCCGTTCACGCAGTTCTTCCAGACTTACCTCTTCCGGCGGCTCGTTGTCGAGAATGGAATCCAGTTCAACCTGGAATTCCACCCAAAGACGTTCCTTCGTTCCTGCCAACTCTACCTTAAGGTCATTCAGCCTGTCTTTGATATCGTTGAGGATACCATCGCTGTTCTCTTTCTTCTTCTGAAGGTCCTTGATCTTGTTCTCGGTTTCTGCCACATTGCCCCGGCTGCCATAGTAGGTGGCTTCCTTGGCACCGATGGTGGCCTCCAGGTCTTTCTTGTCTTCGTAGCGCTGCACCAGCTCTTCTGCCAGTTCTTCCGTTTTTGTTTTGGTCAGTTCCAGTTCACTGATAACCTGTTCCAGTTGCACGGTATTTTGTTCGCTGGTATTGCGGGCATCTTCCAGGCGGGTGCGCTTGAAGCTGAGCTCCTGCGAGATACTCTGGAACACATTCTGTTGCTGGTGGTAGCGGATGTTCTCCTTGTTGTAGATATCACTAACGCGGTCCAGTTCTTCAGTGGTCTTGCGGTAGGCGTGCTCTGTCTCTATGAGCTTATTATGCTGTGCTTCTTTGGCCAGTACCTGGGACTGATGATCCTGTTCCAGTTGCAGACTCTCGGTCTTGTTCTCTTCGCTCATCTGTCCGAACCCGGCTATCTTCTCCATGATCTGGCTAATGGCACTCTTAGCGTGATCCAGTTTGGACTGTGCGGCTACCCTGGCCTGACCAAGTCCGGCCACTTTTTCCTGTGACTGCCTGAGCGGAAGTGCCTGCAGGGTCTGACGCAGGTTGGCGGAAGTTGCCTGTGCTTTTTCCAGCGATGCGGACAGTGTGGTTACTTTTTCATGCAGTTGCGCTACCTCGGTCTTCATTCTTTCGAGGTTCTTTTCTACGCCGAGTTTGTTGCCTTTCAGTACACCTGAAAATCCGCCGCTAAGGGTCTTGCCGCTGCGCACTGCTTTGCCGTCTGCACGGATGATGGTGGCCTGCGGATGGTCGCTGCTGATGCGGGCGCTGTCTTCTGCGAACCGATCGCCTGGAACGATAAAGACATGTCCGAGCAGTTGTTCTGCCAGCGGCCGATAGCGTTCATCCACCTGCACCTTGTCCAGCGCAGATACAGCACCCGAAGGGGTCTGCACACGCTGAACGGTCTTGAATTCATTGAGCAGGAAGAAATTGGCTCTGCCTTTTTCCTTACGGTCCAGTTCGCCGATGACCTCAAGGGCCTGGGCGGTATTCTGGACGATATAATGGTTGAGCCAGGGCTCGAGATAGCTTTCAATGGCAGCTTTATGGGCTGCATCCGGATTGATGATATCACCCAATAGGGGAGCGTCTTTCATGGAGGCGATCTCCTTTCGGATGTACCGGATGGTTTCCGGGTAACCCTCCATACTGTCCACCATGTTGCGGGTAAGCTGGTACTCGTTGGCACGGGCATCATGCTGGCGATGCGCCTCTGCCAGTGCGGTCCGGGCTTCTTCCACCTGGTTGTTGGCAGTTTCCAGGTCGGCCTGCAGACTGGTTTCCTGCTGACGCAGAGCCGATAATTCTTCCTCTGCCAGGTTGAATGTTTCACTGATTTCACGGAGTTGTTTCTCCAGCGGATCGAACTGCGCCTCCTGGTTGGTCTTATCCTGGCTCAGATTGGCCATTTCACGCTGGAAGTTCTCCAGCCTGACCTTGTTGATGGCGATCTTCTTGTCGATCTCGTAGAGAGCTGCTTCGGCCTGTTTGTAGGCTCTTTGTTCGCCTTCCAGAACCGTGCGGGATTCTTCACTCACAGCACGGGCTGCATCCAGGTCTTTCAGCTTTTCCTGCACCCCTTCTTTCAGGGCTTCCATCCTGGCCTGTTCTTCTTCCGCTTTTGCAGCCAGTTCTTCCACCACACCGGATGTCTCTGAGATGGTCTTGTTGGCATCTGCAATGGCCTTATCCAGCTGTACCCTCCGTTCTTCCAGGAATTTGATGCGCTCCCGGTTCAGGTTGCCCAGATTCTCTTTCTGGCGGATCTCATCAAGCATGGCGTTCATGCTCTTCTGCAAGGTGCTCAGTTCCTGTTCCTTTTCGATCAGTGCTGTCTTCTCATCGGCGATGGAGGCTTCCAGGCGCTGGATCTCTGACTCGATGGAAATGCGGGCATCACTCTCGTAAGTCTGCTGGTTGGCCAGCTGCTTGTAAATGTCTTTATGTGCCTGCAGGGTCAGTACCGCCAGATCGATGCTGTTGGCCTTGTAATCAGCTTTGAGCTTCTGGTAGCGCTGGGCCTTTCTGGCCTGCTTTTCCAGCTCTTTCAGGTTGTTCTCGATCTCGAAGAGGATGTCTTCCACCCGGTCCAGATCCACCTGTGTGGCATTCAGCTTACTCAGGGTCTCCTTTTTGCGGATCTTGTACTTACTGATGCCCGCTGCCTGTTCGAACAGTCTGCGCCGGCTGTTGTCCTTGTTGTGGAGTACATCATCCAGCATACCCAGTTCGATGATGGCGTAGCTGTCTGTGCTGATACCGGTATCAAGGAAAAGTCCTGTGATATCCTTCAGGCGACAGGGAACGCCATTGATGCGGTATTCACTTTCGCCGGTCTTATAGTAGTGCCGACTAATAGTTACAGTAGAAAATTCCGTGGCCAGGAGGTTGCGGGTGTTTTCGAAGGTCAGGGATACTTCGGCCAAACCAGAAGCCTTTCTTGCCTTGGTGCCATTGAAGATGAGGTTCTCCATCTTCTCCGTACGGATAGCAGTTGGCTTCTGTTCGCCCAAAACCCAGCGTATGGCATCAACAATGTTTGATTTTCCGCAGCCATTGGGTCCTACCACACCGGTAATGCTTTCATTGAAATGCAACACCGTCTTATCGGCAAAACTCTTGAAGCCTTTGATCTCTAGAGTGGTCAGTTTCACGCCTGAATTTTTTAAATCGTGAAGACAAAAATATAGGAAGAAAAAAGTGAAAAGGGAAGGTGTTATTCCACACTTGTTGAAAAATAAACGGCCAGACAGGAGGTTGATTGCAGAAAGAATGTTATTGATAATCTAATAGTTTAAATAAAGTTCATAAAATGTTGAAATATATAGTTATAAGTAAATATAATTAGACCGGTCTAAATTTTAAAAACAGGATTCTGGAAGGCTTGCAGCCGCTTATAAATTTGTTGTACCTTCGGTTCAGATACAGGAAGCATGGATTCTTTATTTGGTATATTAATGTTCGTCCTCTGGATCGGTTTCAGCATTTACAATGCCAGCAAAAAAGCGGCTGCAAAAAAAGCAGCTGACGAAAAAAAGAAGCAGCAGAGAACGGTCACCACCCAGGAGTCCAGACCCCAGCCTAAGAAACCTGAACCGCCCAAGCCCACCTTCCAGGAACTGATGGAAGAGATCAGGCGGGCTGCAGAAGCAGAAGCCCAGAAAAAGGCAGCTGCCAAAAGGGAGAAAGAACTGGCCCGTGAGTTAAAGGCCAGGCGGATAGAAGATCAGGAAAAGAAACGCCATGAGGAGTATATGCGGTTCGTTGAAAAGCAGCGGCATGAGCAGCATGATGCGGAGTCGCACCAGCTGGACCAGCGGATCATGAAGGTTTATTCACAATCAAGGAAGAAGCCCGCTTTGTTGAAGAAGCTGGATCTGAAGCATATCATCATCTCTGATGCAATCCTGAACCGGCCTTACAAGTGATCAGTCTGGCAGGGCCATCTGTATGGTATGCCTGCTTTTCTGGGTCAGCAGTGGTTCTCTGTTGCCCAGTAATCTGTCCAGCACTTCCTGGTTGTAATGTCTTACCGTCAAGAGCTGTAGTCCGGTATTCTCTGTCACTTTGAAATGGACCGACAATGCTTCCCGCAGGGGTTTGAGCTTTTCCGGAATAAAGTCCACACATACAGACAAACTCAGTGCAGCGGTTTGCAGCAGGTTGATGCGCACCCTGTGTTCTGAGAAGATGCGGTACAGCTGACTGAGGTGTTCCTCCACCATAAAGCTGTAGTCGCGGGTGGTGATAGACAAGAGTGCCTGGTTCTTTTTCAGCACCAATACAGGCGGATAGGCTCTTTCCACATGATCCATATGCACCACTGTTCCTTTGCCTTCCGGTTGCAGGAAGGAGCGCACATGCAGCGGAATCTGTTTCATGCGCAGCGGCTGGATGGTCTTCGGATGAATGACCGTTGCTCCGTAATACGTCATTTCTATGGCCTCATAATAGCTGAGTTCTTCCAGCAGGCTCATATCTGAAAACTCTTTCGGATCGCCGGTTAGCACACCTTGCACATCCTTCCATATCCACAAACCTTCAGCATCCAGGGCATGGGCAAGAATGGCACCTGTATAATCAGATCCTTCCCGGCCAAGGGTGGTATAGAATGCGCTGGAGTATTTGCCTATAAAGCCCTGAGTGAGCACATGTCCGTTTGCCAGAGCGGGGATGACCTGCTTTTGAATGGCCATGATGCTGGCCTCCATATCTACCGTGGCTTCCCGCCAGGTCTTGTCGGTCACCAGCAGATCGCCTGCGGCCAGCAGGGTGGTAGGTTGTCCGTTCGCCTGGAGCCAGGCCGATAACAAGGCAGATGACAGCAGTTCGCCGAAGGGCACGGTCTGGTCATAATACTGATCGAAAGGGAGGTCTTTGTAATTAACGAGGTTCGATCGGAGGTTGGCGATAAGCCGCTCTATCGTCTGTTTGTCCAGGTTCAGTTCATGAGCAGTTTGCAGGTGGCTTTCTGCAAGCTGCTGCATGTAGGCCTCCCAGGGCAGTCCTGCATAAGCTTTACCCGCCATCTGCTCAATGGCATTGGTGGTCTTTCCCATAGCAGAAACCACGATGACCAGCTTTTCCGGGGCAAATAGCTGCAGCACACGACCCACATTCCTGATGCTGTCTGCATCACAGACTGAGGCCCCTCCGAATTTGAATACTTTCACAGCCTGCAAAACTACAACAGATCAAAGCCATTGACGATACGTATGCCAGGCGGCATCGTGTTGTGCGCTACGAGCTTTGTAGAAGCTGATGGCCGGCGTGTTCCAGTCCAGCACCTGCCAGCGAAGCAGCGGAAAGCCGGCTGCTCTGGCTTCGTTTTCCAGTGCATCCATCAGCAGGGTGCCAATACCATGCCGGCGGAAAGATTCCTGCACCACCAGGTCTTCCAGCCAGAGATAGGGCCCCTTCCAGGTAGAGTAAACAGGATAGTACAAAGCCATACCGGCTATGACTCCCGATCCGGTTTCAGCTACCAGCACAGAGAATCTGCCTGTTTCCAGGTCTGCCTCATACTGTGCAACGGTAGTGGTAACGGCCTCCGGTTCTTTTTCATATTCTGCCAGTTCCTGAACCAGACGGTGCACAAAGGCCATATCTTCAATAACTGCTTTTCTGATGTGTATCTGCATGCCGCTAAAGATAAAGAGGCCGAAACGGTGGAATTACTACCTTTGCCCACAACACAGTTATGAAGGTAAAGACCCTGGTAGAGTTCATTATAGAGCGGCAGAGTGATTTTCCCTATGCGACCGGAGAGTTGACCCGTTTGTTATCTGACATCAGTATCGCTGCCAAAGTGGTGAACCGGGAGGTGAACAAAGCAGGTCTTGTGGACATTCTGGGTGCCGAAGGAAGTGAGAATATTCAGGGCGAAGAACAGCAGAAACTGGATGTGTTTGCCAATACCCAGTTCATTGAAGCCCTGAATGCAGGGGGAGAGGTTTGTGGTATCGCTTCTGAAGAACTGGACGACTTCATTGGTCTGGATGGTAAGGTTTCACGCAACGGTAAATATGTGGTGCTGATCGATCCGCTGGACGGAAGCTCCAATATAGATGTGAACGTATCTATTGGTACCATTTTTAGTATATACAGACGAATCTCCTTTACGGGAAGTGCCACCCTGGAAGATTTTCTGCAGAAGGGTCATGAACAGGTAGCCAGTGGTTATGTCATCTATGGCTCATCCACTATGCTGGTCTATACCACCGGACATGGGGTGAATGGCTTTACACTGGATCCCTCCATTGGTGAGTTCTGTTTGTCGCATGCCAATATCACCATCCCTGAATCGGGAAATATCTACTCCATCAACGAAGGGAACTATGTGCATTTTCCGGATGGGGTAAAGAAGTATATCAAGTATTGCCAGGAAGCTGATTCTCCTACCAACAGGCCTTATACTTCCAGGTATATCGGTTCTCTGGTGGCAGACTTTCATCGCAACATGCTCAAGGGTGGTATTTATATCTACCCTGAAACCGCCAAATCTCCTAAAGGAAAACTCCGTTTACTGTATGAATGCAATCCGCTCGCATTCATTGCTGAGCAGGCAGGAGGGAAGGCTTCCAACGGATTCAAGCGCATCATGGAAGTAGATCCTAAAGAGCTGCATCAGCGATGCCCGTTGTATATAGGTTCCAGGTTGATGGTGGAAGATGTGGAAAAGTTTCTGGAAGCCAGCCGTGAGTCTGCCGGCCTTGCTCAGTCCTGATCATCAAACATCCCGCTGTTCAGACCCTCTTCGTAGCCTGAATCGGTCAATAGATGTCTGCCATAAGATGCCTGTACTGCTAACTGATCACAGCGTTCATTTTCAGGGTGCCCGTCGTGGCCTTTGATCCAGACAAAGCGTACTTTATGCTGTCTGTAACTTTTTAGAAATCTGGCCCAAAGGTCTGGGTTCTTTTTCTTCGCAAAACCCTTACGCTCCCAGCCGAACACCCATTTCTTGTCGACCGCATCCACTACATACCTGGAATCGCTGTACACCACTACTTCCAGTCCCGGACGGGTCAGGGCTTCCAGCCCCACGCATACGGCCATCAGTTCCATGCGGTTATTGGTGGTAAGCCGGAATCCTTCACTGATCTCTTTTTCGTGCTTTCCGTAACGCAGGATTACACCATACCCTCCCGGCCCCGGGTTTCCCTTTGCCGCCCCGTCAGTGAACAATTCTACCATGGCGTCAAATTTGACCATTAATTTGGATTTTGAAGTACATTTACCCTGTCTGTATGAGAACCTGTACACTGATACTGAGTCTGTTGCTGCTTGTTAGTTGTAACAGTCAGGAAAAGGGCAGCCTGGATAACGAGATACTTTCCAGGAAGATCTTCGATAACCTGAAGTCAGGTGATCTGGAGAAATACCGCCTGCTCATTCCTGGAAAAGCAGAATACAAGCGCTACTATGATCTGAAAAAATGGGACCAGTCATCTTTTGATCAGGCATACGATGATATGCGCAGAATTCAGGCAGCTTCGTTCACAGCATTCTATCAGGATTTCTCAGACTGGTCTGTTGCAGAGTATGCCAATACCCAGCAGGCAGCTGCAAAGACAGAGAATGTAGCGGAGGCCAGTCTCATCACCAAGATACGTGTGAACGGAGAGGTGCGCAAGTACACCTGCAAAGCATACAAGCTGAACGGAAGATGGTATGCTGCCGGCGATTTTCAGTGGGTGCCGCAGTAATAACGCACCCGGCATCCAATATTTTCCCGCCCTTTGTCGTTGATTATCAACAAGCAGTTGTGTATTCAATTTTAACAGCACAGCCACAGCCCGCCTATGATCCTTCTTAACTTCGGCACGATTCTGGTTTTGTACTAATCAGCACGCTATCAAAGAAGCTTTACCTTTTACAGACGTATGAGAAACCAACCATTCAACCTGATCCTACAGGTGTGTCTGCTGCTTACTGTCAGCATACCGGCATCAGGTCAGCAGACCCAGAAACGACTGGATCCTTACCGGACCTTCGAGCAGGCCAAAGAACTGCTGGAGAACGGAAAGTACGCCACTGCGCAATTGTTGTTCGATCAGGCAGCAGCTTATCAGGCACCGGCAGGAAAACAGGAGATCTTTCTGTACCAGGCCGAAAGCGAATATTATGCGGCCATCTGTGCCATTGAGCTGAACAACCCCGATGCAGAGAATCTGATGCTGGACTTTGTGGCCAACTATCCTGGGCATGCCCTTCAGGGGTCAGCCAACTTTCAACTGGGTAAACTGTACTTCAAGAAGAGACGCTATGGAGATGCAATAGAGTGGTTTGAGCTGGTGGATATCTATGATCTGGGTGCGGAAGATAAAGACACTTACCGCTTTCAGTATGGCTATTGCCTGTTCACTAAAAAGCGACTTACCGAGGCCAAGAAATATTTCCAGCCTATCAAGGATAAACAGGGAGTGTATTTTTTACCTGCCAATTATTATTACGGTTTCATCGCATATTTTGAAAGTGATTATGAGGAAGCACTTAAAAGCTTTGAACGGGTGAAGGATGATCCTGTTTATTCTCTTGTAGTGCCGTATTATTTTGCCAACATCTATTTCTCTCAGGGCAAATATCAGGAGGTGGTTGACTATACCGAGCCCCTGATAGACAATACCAGGCTGAACTATTACAACGAGCTGAACCAACTGATAGGTAAGGCTTATTTCAATCTGAAACAATACAGCAAAGCACTGCCATACCTGGAATATTATCTCGAAAAACAGAGAAAGGGCACAGATAACGATTACTATCAGGTGGCCTTTTGCCAGTTCAAACTGGACCAGCCTGAACAGGCTCTGGTATATCTGGAAAAGATTCGTGGTACCGGAGATTCTCTGGCTCAACACGCTGATTATCTGGAAGGCAGGTGCCTTCTTGATCTGGATAAAAAAGCGGAAGCCCGGAATGCTTTTCAGGAAGCGGCTTCCAAAGGAGTAGATGAAAGGGTCAGGGAACATGCCAGCTTTAATTACGGAAAGCTGAGTTATGAGCTGGGTTATTATCCGGCAGCAGTCAGTTCACTTAAAGATTTCATTGAGACCTACCCGAAATCTCAAAACTATGAGGAAGCCCAGGAATTACTGGCTGAGTCATTGCTGCGCACCAGGAATTATGATGAAGCCCTGGCCATTCTGGAGAAACTGGACAAGACCAATAACAAGCTCAAACAGGCTTATCAGAAAGTAGCCTATTACAGTGGTGTCAATGCCTACAATGACAAGCAGTATCAGGATGCCTACAAGTTGTTCAATAAATCGTTGGAGATGCCAATTGACGGTGGTTTACAGGCTGCCTGTTTTTTCTGGCTGGGAGAGATCGACTACGCGAATGAAGACTATGCCAGCACCATACGCAACCAGAACAAATTCATAGAACTGTCTAAAGGCAGTGTAAAGCTGCCTGATGAGGTAAAACAAGAATATGCCAACTATTGTATAGGCTATGCCTATTTCCGGCAGTCTAAATTTGATAATGCTTCTGCTTCCTTTGAGAAGGCACTCAGCAAACTCAAGCCTTCATCCACCGGTGGAACCAGAAATGATATTGCCCTGGATGCCACCCTTCGTGCCGCTGATTGTTATTTCATGTTGAAAGATTACAAAAAAGCTGATAAGTATTACGGCACCGTAGCCACCAATAAATACAAAGGGTCAGACTATGCACTTTTTCAGCAAGGTATGCTGAACGGATTGCAGGGTAAGAACGAATCGAAGATCTCTATTCTGAAGAAGCTGATCAGCGACTATAAGAATTCACTCTATGTGGATGACGCCATGTATGAGATTGCGAATACCTATTTCCTGATGGAAAATTCGCAGGCTGCTATTACCAACTTCAAGGCGTTGCTCAGCGATAAACCCGGTAACCCTTATACCGTCAAGGCATATCTCAAACTGGGATTGATCTATTACAACCTCAACGACCTGAAGCTGGCGGAGGAATACTACCGCAAAGCGTATGAACTGTCGCCTACAACAGCAGAGGGTGCCGAAGCAAAAGATGCACTGAAAGATATCGCAGAAGAGACCGGAAACACTGATGGTCTGGATGGCGTGGCCACGGCGTCTGAAAAAGACAGCATCAGCTACAATGCGGCAATGATCAAATACAACAGACAGGAGTTTGCCAATGCGGTCAAGCTGTTCAATGACTATCTGAAGGAATTCCCGAAAGGGTTCTTCCGCGACCAGGCATTCTTCTATCGCGGTGAGAGTTACTTCCGCCAGGAACAGTATGCCTCAGCACTGAAGGACTACGGCCGGATCATTGACGAAAACAGGTTACAGTTTCTGGAGTCTGCGCTGGTTCGTGCCAGCTGGATCATGTTCTATCAGAACAAAGACTACAGCAAGGCGAACGATTACTATACGCAGCTGTATAATGTAGCCAGCTACAAGGAGAATACCTATGTGGCCATGAAAGGCTTGCTGCGCACTTCGTACCTGCTGAATGATTATGATGAGGTCATCCTGAACGCCGGTCGCATCCTGGCCAGCGATATGGTGACCACTGATGAACAGATAGAAGCACATTTTTACAGTGGTAAGGCCTACCTGGCAAAAGGCGAGATCGATAAGGCATACAATTCGTTCAGGTCCACAGCCAACCTCACTACCAATGAGACCGGAGTGGAATCCAGGTTCATCATGGCCGACATCCTATTCCAGAAGAACAAACTGGAAGACTCCAAGAAGCAATGTCTGGAGATCATCAATGACCTGCCTGCTTATGAAGAATGGGTGATCCGTTCTTATATCCTGCTGGCGGATATAGCAGCCGCCAAAGGCGACTATGCCCAGGCCAAAGCATCGTTGCGCAGTATCATTGATAATTATGAAGGCGATCCGGAACTGGTGGAACTGGCACAGTTCAAACTGGAACAGGTAGAGGAGATGGAACGCAACGGACGCGTCATACAAGACAACAGTATTGATGACAGTGATCCGGAAGAGCTACAATTCAACAAAGACAACTGAAAACAGCATCCATGAACAGCAAGTTGCTCATCGTATTATCTGTATTCCTGGCGCCTTTGATGCTGCATGCACAAGGTACACTGGAAACAGAAGAGGTAGATGTGATCAGAGACTACAATCCCATTCTGGCTGATGCCGTCAAGGTGACCATCAACGGAGAAGTGCTGCCTGCATCTGACTCTGTTGGTGAACTGACCTATAGTATGCCGGTGGTTTTTTATCAGGCTCCCTATTCTCCCATCAAGATCAAGCCGGTAGCATTGAGTAAAACTCCGCAGGATGAACTGTCACTCAACTATCTGAAAGCCGGTTTCGGAACCCAGTTCACACCACTGGGAGAGGTGTATATCAACTCCAACAGGTCTGATAAGTTCCAGTACGGACTGGCTGCTAGATATACCAGCAGCAACGGTTCCAGAGAGAATCAGCGCTACAGCGATCTTGATGTAGATGGAAGAAGTAAGTTCTATATCAAAAAAGAATATGTCATTCCTGTAAACCTGTTCTACAGGAATGATATTGTTCACTATTACGGATACAACGAAGACAGCATAAGCTTCCCGAAAGACAGTGTCAGGCAGCGGTATAACAGGTTCGGTTTTGATCTGGGGCTGGCCAACCTGAAAGAGAATGACCTGGATGTAGATTTTAATATTTCAGGTGGAGTAAAAGGAGTGCAGGACCTGGCAGGATACAGACAGCTGAATCCTTGGCTGGATCTGACAGCCGATAAAGAACTGAAGAAACACCATACCACAGGGGCCGGTTTAAACATCGACTATTTTGATTACAACGGGTTACAACCTTATTATAATTCATTCACCACGCTTGCTCTCAGGTATAATATTGAGGAAGAAGGCTGGAGTGTGCACGCTTCTCTTGGCAACACGGTGAGCTCTGACAGTAAATACTATGCTGTACCAGACGTAGATTTCAGTAAGGATCTGGTAGGAGATAAGCTGGTATTCATTGCCGGTATAGACGGGCAGCTGCAACGCAATAACTACTATACGCTGACCGAAGAGAACCCATTCCTTGCCGACAGTATTGAGATCAGACCTACTTCCAGATATGAGTTATATGGAGGTATCAGGGCCTCTACCAGCGGAAATCTGTCATTCTCAGCCAAAGGGTATTATACTCCGTTTGAAGACATGGTCTTTTTCGTTAACCAGTCGGCGGATAGTCTTCGCTTCATCCCCTTATACGGCGATGGAACTATGGCAGGTGTGGCAGTGGAACTGGGTTATTTCGTACCTGACAGAATTGGTTTCAGTGCGGCTCTGAATGCATTCACCTTCAGTGAGCTCAGTAATGTTGCAGAAGCCTGGCATACCCCCAACCTCACCTGGAGGCTGGGTACAGACTATCACTTCAACAGCAAGCTGACCGCTGCAGCAGAATTGTATGGACTGGGCAAGATGCCTGCGCTGCTGGCTGACGGAACCACCAGTGAATTGAAAGGAACGATCGATGTGAACCTGTCGGCCGTGTACAGATACAACAATCTTTTCAACATTTTCCTGGAGGTCAATAACATTGCAGGAATCAAATACGAACGATATCTGAACTACCCAAGCTATGGTTTCAACATGCTGGGTGGTCTTTCGTTCTCTTTCTGATACAGGATTTTTCGGAATTCACTACATTTGGACGTTCGTCTGATGCAGTTGATACCGGTCTATATTCAGGAGCTTTGTCAGGATCATGACTACGTGGTCATTCCCGGTTTGGGCGGTTTTATGAAGCGCTACAGGCCGGCCAGGATGCATCCTACCTCATTCCATTTTACGCCGCCCGGAACTACGTTCGTATTTAATGAGCGTTTGCGTGAGAACGATGGCTTACTCGTTGCCAGGGTTGCTATGCGTCAGCAGATCCATTCAATGGAAGCAGAGCGTATGGTAACAGCATACACCAGGTCACAGCTGGAATTGCTGCAGGCAGGAGAGACGATTCAGTTTCCGGGTATTGGCAGGCTGGTCAGAGACCCGGAAGGAAGTTTGCGCTTTACCGCAGATCCTACCGCATCGTATGAGCCAAGTGCTTTTGGGTTACCCGCTTTTCAGGCTTCCCCCATCAGGAAGAAGGCTATGGTCACAGCACCACCGGAAATACCCGTAACTGCCCGAAAAGAACGTCGCATCTCATCGGTTTTAGGATGGCTTGCAGCGGCCTGTGTGGTGCTGGCTTTGTTATTTCTGCCTATGCAGAACAGCGGAGGAAGCGGTTCACACCAGTTGGCTAATTTGTTTGACAGTATCCGGGCACAGCAGAATGAGCAAATAGCCTTGTTATATGCAGCTGAGCAAATGCCTGCTATCAGTTCTGTATCCTCCACGAGAGAAACGAACGAACCGGCAACGGCAGTTCTGGTCATTGCTGAGCCTGTTGAACAGGTTGTTACGGGTAGCGGTTTCTGGTTGGTTTGCGGTGCATTTAAGGAACAGGCAAATGCTGAAAACCAGCAGGAAAGATTGCGAAACAGCGGCTTCGAAGCTGCTGTTCAGGTATCCGGCGATCTGCATATGGTAGTGGTGCCTGTACCACAGGGCACAGACCGGTATGCTTACCGGCAGAGTTTTGCAGAAACGACGGGCATCAAAGGTGCCTGGTTAAAAAAGGAATAAAAAAAAAGCCCGGAGAACCGGGCTTTTTAGTGTCTTGATGTAATGATCAGTTATCGCTGCCGCTGCTTTTGCTGCTGCTGCTGCCACGCTTCTCCTGCATCTTTTCCTTGTCCATATCTCCTTTGTTGCGGGGAGTGCTGGTACCGGTGCTGCTCTTCTGCTCCTTGCGCTCTTTCATGCGCTCTTTTTCTTCAGGAGTCATGTTTTCCATGCGCTCTTTCTTTTCTTCCTTGGTCATCTTTGACTCGTGCTCTTCTTTGGCATCGCCACGGCGCTCTTCAAATTTTGACCACTGCTCTGAGGTCAGGAATGATTTGTATGAGTTCAGACGTTCGCGGGAAAGTTCATCTTTCTTTGCTTTCATCTGCTCTTTATTGGCATCTTCCTGTCCGGCGTAACGAGCACGCATCTGATCCAGCTGGTTGTAATAACGCAGGTTCACTTCCATAGCCTGGCGGTATTGTGCGTCTGTCAGATCCAGGATCTCATCCATTTTGTCGGTCATGTCTTTGGCACGGCCTTGTGCGTCATCAGACATATTGCTGTTGACCTTGTCTTTTTTGTCCTGACGTTCTTCACGCATACGGTCGCGGTCTTCCTGCGACATATTCTCTTTCTTCTGCTGCTGTTTGTCAGCATCACCGCGAGACATATCCTGTGCCTGGACAGAACCGAACGCGGCCATTGCCATGAAGGCAAGTACGAGGGTTGATTTTTTCATCTTGATTTATTTATTGGTTAATGGTTACGAATACAGGTATAAAAACCGTGCCACAAATCTGCAATAAGACAGATCTGCCGGTCTGAAAAGGGCAAAAAGTGGAGGATTAATACAGCAGGTTATCTTCTTTCAGATCCTCTTCATGAGCTACCAGAATGGCCACCTGCTCCGGGTTAAGAATGCGTTTGTAATCTTCCATCCGGTAGTCAAACAGACCTTCTCTGTGTGCTTTCAGTGTTTCTGGATCCATGGTTTGTCTGGCCAGTGCATCCATCCTGTAGGCGTACCGCATATTGATGACCTCCACTTCTTCTTTCTGGGCGTCTGTAAGGGTTACCAGCTGATCAAGGGTAGCCAGTCTGTTGGCAGCCCATTCAAAAGAGGCTGGAGCCATGTTTTCAAACATAGTGCCCTGATACTTTTCAGCCTGAGCAAAAGAGAGTACAGAAATGGTCAGTGTGATCACGAGAAGTCCGGCGTGGCGTAAATAGCGCATAGACATGATTTTGGTTCTCAAAAATAATAAATAATCAGGATACGGTTGCGGCTCTTCGTAAACGATCATTCACGGCAAGTCCGAGCCCTTTTTCAGGCAGCAGCTCTGCCACGATGCAATCGGCACCTGATTTATCGAGGGTGCGAAGGCCTTCAAAAAGCCTGGTAGCAGCTTCTTTCTCACTACCTGCTGCAGACAGGGTAAAATGGGCACAAATACGGGAATCATCGGGCACCTGCCTGAAACAGAGCACTGCTATCTTTTGCGACGGACTATCAGCCAGCAGTTGAACAAGATCTCCGCATTGCAACGGGGTTTCAGGTGCGTAATGGCTTTTCAGTTGCCCCGGGGCTTCGGGTTTTTCTGAGATCTCTTTGCTGATGAACGGAACTAAGCCGGTTACATTTTCTATGATCTCCGGAGTAATGGCACCTGTGCGGAGGATGTGCAGGGTGTTATTTTCCCATTTGACGATGGTTGATTCCAGACCTACCCGACAGGGTCCGCCATCCAGTATCATTGGTATCTTTCCGTCCAGCTGTTCTGCAACATGTACAGGACTGGTAGGGCTCACAGTACCGAACAAATTGGCGCTGGGTGCAGCCAGCGGGAAATGCAGTCTTTGCAGCAGGGGGAGTGTAAGGGGATGGTCTGGCATGCGCACAGCTACCAGGGGGCTGCCCGCGGTGATCAGATCATGCACGGTCTCTTTTTTAGGTAGCAACAGTGTAAGTGGTCCGGGCCAGCAGGCATCTGCCAGCCTATCCAAAGGTCCGGCAGAAAGATATGCCAGTTCATGCACCTGTTCTTTGCGACCGATATGGAGGATGAGCGGATTGAACAGCGGGCGCTTTTTCGCACGAAAGATCTTCAATACCGCATCTGTATCCATGGCATTGGCAGCCAGTCCATACACCGTTTCGGTAGGGATAGCAACCACCTCTCCCTGTATGAGCAGGTGTTCGGCTTCATCTATCCGGCTACTAATGATCGTCTTCATACCTCCAGTACATGATGCTGTTTCCGCTTGTTGGAATCTCCGCTGCTCCGGGAAAGGTCTCTGCCAGATTTTTCCACAGATCCTGTTCCTCCACCTCCCGTTCTTTCAGCCTGCTGAAAAGAAGTGCACCTCCGGGTGCCACTGCCCGTTTCAGGTCAGACAGGAAAGAGGTTTGCCAGCATTCATAAGGCACCTCTTCACCGATGAACATATCCATGGTGATCAGGTCAAAAGTCAGCTTGTTTTGCTGCAGCCAGGTAACTGCGTCTGCCTGTATGATATCCGGTACAGGAGCAGATGGGGGATAATACTTCTTTGCCAGACCGATAATATCGGGATCGATCTCAATGCAGGTAACGAGACCGCGATGATGGAATGTCCGGAAAAGCAGGTAGGGGATAGAGCCCAGACCCATACCCAGAACCAGCACCCTGCAGTCATCTTCAAAGGTGGCAACACCCAGTGCATGCATAAAGGAGGTATAGCGGTCTTCATAAGAATAAATGGCGTTGCCTGTGTGAAGCTGGCATCTTCCGCCCACCAGATCCACACGAATTTCTCCGCTGTAGGAACTGTTCTTCTGATCCAGCCGGACCGGATAGAGAAAACTCTGCCAGTATTGCCAGGCGGAATACGGCTTTTTCCTTTCCATCTTATTTTCCGGTGTAGAATTCCATAGCTTCAGGCATATACACATCGCGGATATTGCTGATGCGGGTCTCATCGCTGGGGTGGGTGCTGAGAAATTCCGGTATGGATGGACCGTTTGCTGACATACGTTCCCAGAAACCAATGGCAGTATGCGGGTCATATCCGGCAGCGGCCATAAAAATGAGCCCCAGTCTGTCAGCTTCAGATTCATGTGTTCTGCTGAAGGGCAGCAACACACCCACCTGGGCACCAATTCCGGCGGCACCGAGTATCAGGTTTCTGGTTTCTTCAGGCTTGTTTGACATGGCTACATCCAGGGCAGCAAATCCTGTGTAGGCAAGCAGTTGCTGGCTGATGCGTTCATTGCCATGCCGGGCTACAGCGTGCGCTACCTCATGCCCCAGCACAACAGCCAGTCCGCTGGCATCTTTGGTATAAGGCAGGATACCAGTATATACTACGATCTTTCCTCCGGGCATGCACCATGCATTAGGTTCATCGCTTTGCACCAGGTGAAATTCCCAGTCAAAATCCTGCAACAGGTCTGCATAACCTTGTTGGGTCATGACTTCTTCCACAGCCTTTGCAATTTGTCCGGCAACCTGGTTAACAAGGGTTGCATCGCTGCCGGTTTCTATGACCTGACTGGCAGACAGAAAGCTGTTGTACTCAGTAAGACTCATGGCAACCACTTCAGAATTAGGTAGCAGGCTCACCTGCTTCCTGCCCGTAATCGGCACGCGGTTACAGCTTCCCAGCAATACCAATGCCATCAGAAAAATGATAGTTCTTTTCATAATATAAGTCTTATTCATCATCATCATCATCGAAACCTCCGCCTTCTCCTGTAAAGGCTTCCATTTTGCGTACAAATTTACCAACCTGTGGTTTGGATTCCAGCTGATAGACCACACGCTGACCGCTGTATTCGATCGTTCGTTTTCCGGCATCTGCGGTAAAGATGTCTTCATTGATCTCATCGCTGGAAGTATATACCCTCATTTGACCTTTTCTGCAACGGATATATACATAATCTTCATAGGGTGTTTCCAAGTAGATCGTAAACATTTCACCGCCCCTTTTCTTGCTGAATTCAGCATACACTTTGATCTCCTGGTTGAACTGCTGCTCGCCAAACCAGATGATCTGTCCGGTAGAGGCGGTGCTGTGGAAGGTTTTGCTCACTTCGTTCCAGGTCATCGGCAGATTAGACAGCAGCAGGTTGTATTTCACCTCTTTAGGCTTTGACAAATACCCCAGCTGTTCTACCGAACTGAGCATTCGGCTAACGTCGCGTTCATCGCCCAGATTGGCCAGTGATGCCAGCAGCAGCGGATTGTCATACGCCTCGACAGGCGGGTTTTCTATGTTTCCTGCATACAGCAGCTCCGACAGTTTTTCCATATGCGATTCGATCAGTGGCAACTGTATGGCGATGGTGTTGGTAAATTCATACGTGTTCTTATCATACATTTTGACCACCTTGCCGTATGACCTTGTTTCCACAATATCTGTTTCAAAGCCGAGTCGCATGACGCCTATGCCTTCCACGTTTCCGGTCTTTTCATTGTATGTCATCAGTGATCCCGGAAGCGATGGGTCAATTGCCTTGTCGCGGTTTCCGAAGTACCACATACCGGCTTTTTCATCATAAACACCTGTACCACGGGCAGAGAATACCACCGGGTCAGGCTTTCTGACCTTTTCGCCCATGATGCGCACATACAGGTTAGTACTGTCAAATGATCGAAGCACGCCTGCATATACAGAATCGCCTTTATCAGTGACTGCAATATTGATACCAAACTCCGGATTATTGGGATCGATCAGGTCATCAATGCGGAACCATGAAGTAGGGAAGAGGGTGTCTTCCAGCATGACCCGGGCATAACCCAGAAAGCGCATATGTTCATCGGTCATGGTCAGGGTGACGGGTCCTTTGAACAACAGTTTTTCTTCCAGTTCTATTGGCATGGAATCATTTACATAACCCAGCGCTTTGATATGGTAGTCTGCATATCCTTCCAGGCTGTCAACCTTTTTGATGACGGTAATATTTTCCAGCGGAATTTCCTGTTCCTTTTTTTGGGGGGAGATGTATTTGTAGAAGCCATTCCCTTTGAGGGAATTTCTTCCCCATATATCCAGTGTGGCATTATAAATGGTGTGGTAAGCAAAGATGGAATCACCGAGGATGGTTGCATTGTGCAGGGTGCGCATCTTCGCATCTGCATCAATGGTCACCTTGCCGCTGTCAGGTATGATCCAGGAATCAGCGATACCGATATGTGGTATGCCACCGATCTCCAGCACATTTGTATTGAGGTCCAGCCGTCCGATATTTCCTTCAAAATTCAGTCCGTCCTGTGTGGGTTCCATACTGTAGAAGGTGCCGTAGTCATCGTTGGTTGACTTAAAGTCAATGACGCGGTTGGCCATATCCCAGTCAAACTCGTTGATGGTGGTCTTGTACATGTTGTACGGCATGCGGGTGAGCACGGTATCATTGTTGGAACGGAAGATACCATGCTGGGTCTCAAAGCTGACCTCTGCATTGATATCATCCATTTTAAGGGCGAATACTCCTTCGCGGATACTTTTGATCGTAAGCCCTGCAGAGTCAGCAAAAATATCCTGCTCGCCAAAGAATAGTTCTCTGGAGGTAAGGTCAGCTTCCATCCAGCTGATGGTACCATCGCCCCAGAGTCCTTTGCTGGTAACACGAAGGTCACCACGCATACTGGCGATACCGTCAAAGAAGTCAAATGGTGTCTCACCCTGGCGCACATGCATCACATCTTTGCCGGGCAGCCAAACCATGTCCACGTTGCTATTGAGAACACTGGGAAATTCAATATCGCCACCTGTGCGCAATACGGTGAAGTCCTGCACTTTACCCAGGGTGCTGTCAGGAAAGAAGAGGAAGTCGTTGGAACGTGAGCGGGAGGCCATGAATTCAATGGTTCCGTTTCCACGAAACCCTTCATTACTCAGAAATACACTGTCTTTAAAAGTTCCTTTCCCGTCGTACATGGCAAACCCTCCTCCGGGGGTGGTGGTCCTGAAGCCTAATGAACGGTCTTTCTGCAGGGTCAGCGCTTCTCTGAATTCCGGGAAAATTCCATCAGATACCATGGTACCTGCAAATTCCTCCTTGGCCCAGTTGACAATGTCCAGACTGTCTATGGTAAATGGATCCACCTCAAAATAGAATCTGTCCTTTTTATATACATTGTTAAAGACCTCCTTCTTCTGGTAATCTGCCTTTGATTTGGAATAGGCAGTGAAAACAGGATACCAGGAAAAATCCTTCCTGCTCGATTTGTTATCTGCACGGTCTATCTGCAGTTTTCCGTCTGTTACAGACAAGCTTGTTTTGATAGGCAGATAAAGCACATTGCCCATATTATCAGATTCTGTCGATTCCACGAACATGATCATGGAGTCAACTGCATTCATCTTGATATCAAACGTGTCATAGTCAAAATAAAAATTCTTAGAAATGAAATCAACGAGGCCTGCAACTGTTCGCCCGCCGTAAAGCATGTCTCTGTTCTTGCGCATCAGAATGTTTCCTTCATCTGGGTAGATGAGTACGAACTGACTGTCGCTCAGATAGACCTGTTCAATACCGTGCAGGTGCAGTTCATACTTGACGAGGTCCAGTTCTGCGTTGTTTCCATCCACCTGAGAAAGCATGGAGATGATATCATAGTCCTGCCTGCCCGTGTATGCATTGGTATAATTGAATGTTTTGTCTTTAACGGTCACCATGTCGGTGTCGGGGTCATAGAACAGAAAGCCTTCCAGCATCATCTGGTACAGCAGTGAGCGAATGCCATCGATGGTCAGGCTTGGGTTGATCTCTCTGGCAATGATATCAGCCGGTACTTCCCGCACATCATTACGTTCACAATAGCGTTTTATCATGACGATCGGGTTGTTGGGCGCAATGCCTTGTATCATTTGATACAGTTCCATACTGAAGAGGTCTTCACTTTCAAAGTAGGCGCTTTTTTGTCCGGCTCCCCGCATGTTTCGCATAATCAGAGAGGTGTCATTGATATTCCATATGATCTGTTCCAGGTTGGCATCAATGCGGTGGTAGGAGCTGTAGTAATCGCCACCGGCTGCACCGATCTTACCCCTGGTGATGGTGACTGTTCTTTTATCAGCCTGGTAGTTGAGGTTGGCATCTGCATGATAGATGGAGTCATCGCCCATATGAATGGTAACGGCAGCGCTGCTGGAGAAGATCGCATCCTGTTTGATCAGGTAGTTTTTAGCTCTGGTGGTCATGACCTCAGAGTCATAATCATCTCTGAATTTCAGGGTAGCCAGATCGTTACCAGCACCAAAGCCTTCAATGTCTTTTCCCCGGATGGAAAAAGCTCCGTAGTAGTCCACACGATCCAGAATATCCTTGATGCGAATGCTGTTGTCATAGGACTGGAACTGTGGGTATTTCACCGCTTCCGGGTCTGTTACATTGGCAAAGATCTTGTCTTTCACAGTGCCTTCGAGCGGCTTTTCCAGGTAACCTATGAAATAGAAAACAGCACTGTCAATGGAGTATTCGGCTTTTTCCAGACTGATCTGCCAGGAGGCGGGCAGCTCAGCAAACACGTTCAGGCTGTCCAGTGTAACTTTTGCCCAGTTGATACGTCCACCGCTGCCTTTGAATGTTTTATCGAGCGGGTAGTAATTTCCTTTGGTTTCATATATGCCTGCACGGTCATTGGTAGAAGTACCCTGCAGACTAACGTCCATGAACTGAACAATGGGGATGCCTTCTTCCTGGGTCAGCTTAAAATCATAAGAGTAATAGGTCCATTCTTTACCGGGTGTTTTATGGAGGGCGTTTTGTCCGTAAAATGATTCAGAGAATTCCAGAAAGCGTATAAAATCTGCAGATTTTCTTTCCATAAGAACCGCTGTTGACACGGCCATCCAGTCGGTGAACTGATCAGGCAGCCTGCCGGCCAGTATGAATGCCACTGTTGCGTCGCACAGGTTGGTAAATGCCGGATTGGGGCGGATCTTTTTTCCCAGCATCGCGTTGCACAGGTCAATGAATTGTTCCACCTGGAGGTCTGTCAGATTCTTTTTCTCCATCTGGTTTTTGAACTCTTCAAAGGCAAGTCTTCCTTCTTCATTGCCATTGGCCCGCATGAATGGTCCGAGTTCAGACAGGAAATCTTCGTGGTTGTAGGAGAACTCCTGCGGCTGGGCCAAAACAGAGAAACCGACAGTCAGCAGCAATACCAGAGGCAGGATTCTTTTCATTTCGTCAAGTTATGCAAAATTGAACACAAAAGAGGGTCATAAATTGTCTGTTAACAGGAGCTTATTCAGCATGAATGGTGTATTCCACGCATGACCAGTCTTCTCTGGTGAGGTTGCGCACTTCCTGCAGGCCGGCACTTGCAGCAGCCCTGGTGATGAGCGGCATATCTGCAGTGAGGATACCCGATAGCAGCAATGTACCCCGGTCATTCAGGGCGTGCCGGAACAGTTCCATATACTCCAGAATAACAGAGCGGTTGATATTGGCCAGGATCACATCAAATTTTTTGTCCTGTATAAGCGGGGGTTCAGCCAGTTGCATATCCACTACTTCCAGCACATCATTTAATGCCAGGTTGTCCAGTGCATTGTTATAAGCCCAATCATTATTATCCAGGGCGAGGATCTCAGTGGCGCCCAGTTTCGCTGCCAGGATCGCCAGCACCCCCGTTCCGGTGCCTGCATCGCAGATGGTTTTTTCACGTAGGTCCATATCCATCATAGCCTGAACCATCAGATAGGTACTGGCGTGGTGACCGGTACCAAATGCCATTCTGGGGGCGATGATGATCTCCTGTTCGTAAGAGTCATCAGCCTGATGAAAGGGAGCACGAATGATGCACCTGTTTTCAATGATGACCGGCTGAAACTGTTTTTCCCATTCTTCGTTCCAGTTCTTATCGGCCATGGTGGTGTACCTGTAGCTGCAGTTGAGCTGCGCACACAGGGTATTCAATGCTTCGGTGCGTGCCTCGTCAAAGGCGTCGGCATCTGTATAGGCAAGCAGCAGATGGCCGGTTTCATCAAAAGTGTCAAACCCCATTTCTGCCAGCAGTGCTATCAGGATATCCTGCATTTCCTGGTCTTCCAGGGTGAATGTAAATTCCAGGTAATTCATGAAGCGGATGCTGCCTGTATGATGGCCAGAAAATCATCGGCCTGCAGGGAAGCGCCACCCACCAGGCCTCCATCGATATCGGGATCACTGAACAACTCAGCTGCATTTCCGGGTTTGACACTGCCTCCATACAGGATCCTGGCAGATGCAGCAATATGATCGCCAAACATATCAGCCAGTGTACTGCGGATGAAACGGTGCATTTCGCCGGCTTGCTCAGTGGTAGCGGTAACACCTGTGCCGATGGCCCAGACAGGTTCATAGGCAATGACCACATGACCCATGGCATCATGACTCAGAGCGAGCAGTGCCTCTCGGATCTGATTTTCCACTATACGAAAATGATCATTTGCTTCTCTGTCAGACAGGTGTTCGCCGCAGCAGTACACAGCTGTAAGTTCATGACGCAGGGCTGCCAGTATTTTCTGGTGGGCCAGCACATCATCTTCGCGGTGGTACTGACGTCTTTCACTGTGAGCAATCAGTGAAAAGCCAGCACCACAGGAGTGCAGCATTTCTGAAGACCACTCGCCGGTAAAAGCACCAGAATCGTGTTGACTCAGATCCTGAGAACCCCAGGTCATTTTTTTGAACGTTGCTGCCAGGGTTGCCAGGTATGGAGCGGGCGGTGCGATCCAGACCTCACAGGCAGGATCATTGGTGATACCTGCTTCCAGGGCTGATGCTGTTTGTTCAGCTTCCTGTAAAGTCTTGTGCATTTTCCAGTTCCCTGCTGCTATCTTCTTTCTCATATCATTGTCTTTGTGCACGTGTGCTTTCAAAAATATAGGTGAGTATGTCTTTATCAGTCTGGTTCAGCTGAAGCCCACGGCGTTGCATGACCGCTTCGGCCACGGTCAGGGCGTCTGCCAGTTTATAAGTGGTGAATCCGGCGGCACCTCCCCAGGAGAATGATGGGATGAAATTTCGAGGGAATCCATCGCCAAAGATATTGGCATTTACTCCCACCACCGTTCCGGTATTGAACATGGTGTTGATGCCGCATTTGGAATGATCTCCCATGATCAAACCGCAGAACTGCAGTCCGGTATGAATGAATCTTCCCGTGAGGTAGTCATACATTCTTACTTCTGCATAATTATTCTTCAGGTTGCTGTTATTGGTATCTGCCCCGAGGTTGCACCATTCGCCTATGACCGAGTTGCCTAAGAATCCATCGTGGGCTTTATTGGAGAACCCGAAGATCATACTGTTATTGACCTCGCCACCCACCTTGCAATGCGGTCCGATCGATGTGGCACCGTAGATCTTTGCGCCCATTTTGAGGGTGCTGTGATCGCCCAGTGCAAAAGGCCCCCGGATCATAGAACCTTCCATTACTTCGGCATCCTTTCCAATGTACACCGGTCCGGATGTGGTATTGATGACTGCAGCTTCTACCTGTGCACCAGGTTCAATGAACAGGTCTTTTCCTATGACCGTATTGGTAGCAGAGACGGGAGCACTTTGTTTGCCTGAGGTTATCCAGAGGAAATCAGCTGTGATCCATGTTTTTGCCATACTGAACAGATCCCATGGGCGCTGTATCAAGGTATAGGTGTCGACCGAAATATCTGCTTTCTGCACACCAGTAAGTTGCTCAGCAGAATAGATGGTATCAGTACTGTAACAGGCTATCAGCTGTTGTTCCTGCCAGATGCTTTGTCCGGGCTGAAGTGCAAGAAGCTCTTTCATGGCAGTTTCATCGGCCAGCAACCTTCCGTTGATATACAATGCGGCGCCCGTCTTATTCCGATATTTAGTCTGTAAGACAGGTGAGGTCAGATAGCCCGGTTCCTGACCGGTCAGTTTTTCCCATCGTTCAGCCTGGGTCAGAATGCCGCTGCGCAGACAGGCTGCAGGCCTGGTGAAGGTAAGGGGAAGCAATTGCCCGTAACGATCATCATCGAAGAGCACAACAGGAGGGTAGCCCATGTAGCAAAAATAAAAAACCCCGCCAGTGTATGACGGGGTCTATGCGATCTTCGGCCGGAATTATTTCTTGCCGTACTTTTTGTTGAATTTTTCGATACGACCGGCGGTGTCCACAAACTTCATCTTTCCGGTAAAGAAAGGGTGAGACATGTGAGAGATCTCCAGTTTTACCAGGGGGTATTCATTGCCATCTTCCCAAACAATGGTTTCTTTGGTATTGGCGGCAGACTTACTCAGAAATGCATAGTCGCTGGAAAAGTCCTTAAAAACGACAGTTCTGTATTCTTTGGGATGGATGTCCTTTTTCATTTTACGGATGCAATTGAGGGTGCAAATTTAATTAAATTTCAGGAAACACTAAGTGAAAGTGATTTATTTACTTTTAGGAATCGTTTAAAGTACACTAAAATGGACATGCACTGGCGAAAGCTCAACGGAGAACCTATAAGGGTTCCCATTGCACAGCAGGTGGAAGATGCCATCCTGCATGAAACGGCCCTGGGCAACAGGCTAAAGGTATGTATTGGCACAGATTCTCAGGTGTATGGGAATGACATTGAGTTTGCCACCGTCATCGTTTTTCTGCGGGAAGGCAGGGGCGGATTCATGTATATAGCCAGCCAGACCCTGAGGCAGCGTATGGGTCTTAAAGAGCGCCTGTTGCATGAGGTGACGCTCAGTATTCAGGTAGCTTATAGCATATGTGACCTTCTGGACCGGTACAGGGTGGATCTGGAGGTGCATGCAGACATCAACACCAATCCGGGATTCAAGAGCAATACAGCACTTAGTGAGGCCATGGGATACATACTCAGCATGGGTTTCGTGTTTAAGGCCAAACCTGATTCATTTGCCAGTACCAGCTGTGCCAATAAGGTGGTCTAAACAGGAAGCAGTTCCTGCATGTACTTTCTGAGTAGATCTACTCCGGCACCGGTGGTGGATGAAGTACTCAGGTGAGGAGGAAGCTGCTCCCAGAATTCGCTCAGTTTCTTCAGGTAGGCCTGAGCCCCTGCCGCTTTATCTTTCTTGCGTTTGTCTGTCTTGGTAAAGACCAGGGTTACCGGAAGCCCTTGTTCGCCCAGCCAGTTGGTGAAATCAAGATCGGCCTGCTGGGGTGGAATGGAAGCATCAACCAGCTGAAAAACACAAAAAAGGGAGGTGCGTTGCTCCAGATAGCCTCTGACCATCTTCTCCCATGCGCTTCGTTGGGTTCTGGAAACCCTTGCATAACCGTAGCCCGGCAGATCAACGAGGTAAAGTACCTCATTGAGCAGGTAGAAGTTGATGCTCTGTGTTTTGCCGGGATTGGAGGAGATATATGCCAGATTTTTTTGCAGACAGATGGCATTGACCAGGCTGGACTTGCCCACATTACTTCGCCCGATAAAGGCCATTTCCGGAAGTCCCGGATCCGGACATTCATCCACTTTGCTGTAGCTGCCTTTGTATTCTGCCTGTACACTTTCCACGCAACAAAACTACAACCTGTCTGTTGGAGTAGTCTGAAGGGGCAAATACTTACCTTTGCAGGCGCTCATGCACGATCAGATCACACCTTATCAGTCAGATGCCACCAAAAAGGAGCAGGTGCGCAATATGTTTGACAACATTGCACCGAAGTATGACCTGCTGAACCGGATGTTGTCTTTGGGCATTGATCAGTACTGGCGCAGATCTGCCTTGAAAAAACTCAGACAGTACCAACCCGGTCATGTGCTAGATGTAGCCTGCGGAACGGGCGATTTCAGTATTGCTGCTCTGAAGTACGGAGTGCATGAAGTGACCGCAGTAGATCTGTCGGCTGAAATGTTATCAAAAGGACGAGTCAAGGTTCACTCAAAGGGGCTGGAGTCAAAGATCAAGATGGTGCAGGGCGATTCTGAAGCGCTGGCCTTTCCTGACGATACTTTTGATGCCGCCACCGTAGCTTTCGGGGTCAGGAATTTTGAGCATCTGGAAGCAGGACTGAGAGATATCAGGCGTGTGTTGAAACCGGGTGCTCCGTTGCTGATACTGGAATTTTCCAGGCCGAAGGTGTTTCCTGTAAAACAATTGTTTCAATTTTATTTTCGCACAATTTGCCCTCTGGTGGGGCGTTTGGTGTCTGGAGACGGTAAGGCCTACACCTATCTCTATGAATCCGTTCAGGCCTTTCCCGAGCGTGAACAGATGGCAGATATCCTGCAACAGCAGGGATACCGGTCTGTTCAGTGGAGAACCTATACTTTTGGTATATGCGCATTGTATATTGGAGAAAAATAATATGTATCCTGCTGTTGCTGCTGCCATTTATGGCTAAGGCACAGTTTCATGTAAAGGAATATGAGGACAGGTTTGCCCGAAGACCTTATCACTTTGGTATAGGATTGTCTTATAATTCCAGCTACTTCAAGATCCGGTATGACCAGAGCTTCATCAACAATGATACTCTGCTTACAGCCAGCGCCCTAAGCGGACCTGGTTTCAACGTGAGTATTGTGAGTAATCTCAGGCTCACCAAACACCTTGATCTGCGATTTATTCCGGGTCTGGCCTTTGCTGAAAAGGTCATTCAGTATGATCAGGTACAGGATGCTGCCACCTCGCAGCGCATTGAGTCCATTTACTTCAACTTTCCCTTGTCTGTCAAATTCAAGAGTGATTCTTACAAGGACATGAAGGTTTATGTGCTGGGTGGAACCACATACTCTTTTGACCTGGCCAGTAATGCCAAAGCCCGGAATGCCGAAGATATCGTCAAGATCGGCACCCATGATGTGAGTCTGGACTATGGGTTTGGGTTTGAGTTCTACTTCCCTTACTTCATTTTTGCTCCGGAGATCAAGATCTGTAACGGTTTGAACAACGTACACGTGCGGGATCCGCTGCTCATTTATTCAAGTTCACTGGACAAGCTCTATGCCAGGACCATCCTGTTCACCATCCACCTGGAAGGCTGATCAGAAATCATTCATGAACATCATGGATTCAACCGGACGGATGGTACGGTTGACATACTTGGCATTCTTCTTTTTGTTGTAGAAGTTATCGATATCTCCGGCCACCTCAAAGTAAATGAGCTGACCGATGGGCATACCGGCATAAATGCGCACCGGCTGGGTGCAGGATATCTCCAGGGTCCAGGTGTTGCAGAAGCCTACGTCGCCCTTTCCTGCAGTGGCATGAATATCTATTCCGAGTCTGCCCACACTAGATTTTCCCTCCAGGAAGGGCACGTGGGCATGGGTCTCAGTATATTCTTCTGTTACACCCAGATAGAGTACACCCGGGTGAATGACCAGGCCATCGTCAGGAATGATCAGTTCTTCTATAGCGTTGTGTTTCCGGGCATCCAGGATCTGCGAGCTGTACACTGCCAGGTAGCGGCCCAGGTGTACATCGTATGAGTTGGTACCCAGGCATTCCGGGCGGTATGGTTCTATGAGAATGGAGCCTTTCTCCATTTCTTCTCTGATACGTCTGTCTGATAAGATCATAGGTCTATAGATTGATCCGGACATCCCAAACTTTGAGGGTCCGGTCATCGGAGCACGAAATTAAATGCCCCCCGGAACCGCTCCAAAAGATTTTATTCACAGAATGGGTATGTCCGTCATAGCGGTCATGTGTAAGCACCTTCAGGAGGGTATAATTGCTGGCATCCCAGATGCGTATATTCTTGTCTCTGCTTGCGGTAGCAAAAATGGGCCATTCCGGGTGTACTGCAATGGCATTGACTGTAAACAGGTGGGCTTCCAGTGCTGCCACCGGATCCAGGTCCGGGGTCCAGATGCGCACCTGTGCATCCATTGAGCCTGACAACAGTTGGTTCAGGTAGGGATTAAAAGCCAGACTAAATACAGAGCCCTGATGACCGGTCTGTTTTGCGGTTGCAGACAGGTCAAACGGGTCAAGCAGGTAAATGCAGTTATCGCTGCATCCGGCATACAGCAGGTCGTTCACTATATACAGGCAGCGTATATGCCTGCCGGAGATTTGAACAGACTGGAGAACTTCTGCACTATCTGCACTCAGGCGGTGAATGTAGCCGTTTCCGCACCCAGCAAAAACATCGTCCTGCCAGCGCACCATCGAATATACCGCATGGCTGTTTAGGGAAGTTTGTCTGAAATCATCTGGGTTATTGGCAGGCAGAAAGTGGATATTACCCTGCATATCTCCGGCTATCAGACTACCTGATTCGCTCAGGTAAAGCAATGAGAAAATGTGGCTGTCAAGCCGGGCAACTGCTTCTCCGTCTGCCGAAGATTCGGGCAGCCACCTGGCAATCATTCCATCGCCTGCACCGCTGAAAACTTCATCTCCTTCCGGAGTGCGGTCAATGGCATATACCGCAGCTCTGTGTCCTCTCAGAGTGGCATCAAGTGAAACCTCAATTTGAGCCGGTAAAAGCATGTTTATCAGTAGATTAAATAAAAAAAGTATGCGCACAAAATATGAGCAGTTACCCAAAGTGGAATAAGCCGGACAGAGATTTTCTGCATCCTGGCAGACAGGATATTCCGCATTTTCCGGGCTATTCTATCGTTGCCTGCCAGGTCTGGTATTCCGCGGGTAACTTCTTCCATAAAGACCGGCTTCAGTTCTTCGATGAGCTTATCGTCAATGAACATATTCAGCACCGGCAGTGCCTGTCCCAGTCTTAAACGCACAAAATCGTCGAATTTGTCTTTGATGGATCGTTGCACGCTTTCATCATCCACCAGAGATTGCAGCTGGAGCGGCAGCTCGCGGCTCAAACGGCTGAGAAGTAATCGGCCACTGAGAAAGAACAGCAGGCTGCTACAAATTCCGGAAGACAGACCAAGCCAGAGAATGGCATCCAGGCTCATTTTCCCCAGTTTTCCGGGTCTTCACGCCAGGTATTCAGCAATGCTTCCTGGTCTGCCTGAATCAGATCCTTGCTCAGTGCGGCCTGCACTACAGAAGGGTAATTGGTGATGGTACAGAAAGGGCAGTTTGCCTGTTCAAAGGCTTTGCGGGCATGTTCAAAATCATAGGTGAACAAGGCAGCCAAACCCACTACATCGGCTCCGGCCTGTCTCAAAGCCTCCACTGCCTGCAGGCTGCTTCCTCCTGTAGAAATGAGATCTTCTATCACCAGTACTTTGTCGCCCGGTTGCAATCGTCCTTCAATACGGTTTTGCATACCATGCTTTTTGGCATCAGAGCGCACATAAATGAACGGCAGAGAGTCTGCTTCAGCCAGCAGGAGTCCGTGTGCGATACCTGCGGTAGCTACCCCTGCAATCACGGCCGAATCTGCAAAATATGCGGCTCTGATTTCCTGTAACCATCTTGCAATATCCTTTCTGATATCGGGATAGGAGAGGGTCATCCGGTTGTCGCAGTAGATGGGCGAATACCATCCGGAAGCCCATGTAAATGGCTTGTCAGGTTGGAGTTTGATTGCCTGTATTTGTAGTAGTTTCGCAGCGAAATCAGAAGCTGCTGAAGCATTGAGGAGCATGGCCCAAATCTATAAAATATTCGTCAACGAGATACCTGTCACGATACTGGAAGGCAACCCATCAGACCTGCCTGAAACCATAGATGAACACAGGCCGGTGTATTTTTTTACTGAGCGTGATAAGATACGTAAGGCATTTGCACTGGCTGAGACCGGAAATTATGTGCGAAGTCTAACCATCATTGGTGAAGATGCCAGGCAGATCAGACAAACCCTGTTTTCAGCGTATCGCCTGATTCGGGCAGCGGGAGGGGTTGTCATGAACCAGCATCGGCAGATATTGCTGATCCACCGCCACGGCATGTGGGATCTGCCAAAAGGCAAGGCAGAAGCCGGAGAGCAAATGCAGCGCACTGCGCTCAGGGAGGTGGAAGAAGAAACAGGGGTCAAACCGCTGGTCATCGTGCAGAAACTGCGGCCAACTTACCATACTTATGTGACGGTTCAGAAGGTCAGAATACTTAAGAAGACCAACTGGTATCTGATGCAGCATGATGGAAAGGGGAAGCTCAGGCCTCAGGAAGAAGAAGGTATTGATTCAGCTCTTTGGGTTTCTGCAGAAGACCTTATACCCAAGATGCAGGGAACCTATGGCAACATCAGAGATGTGCTGGACCAGGCCTTGCTTACTGTGTACTTTTCGTAACAACTAAAGGAACCAGGTGAGCATACGGACCACCGTGTCGCACCAGTTCGCGAACAATGGTGCTGCTGATGTGGGAGAATTGGGGAGAAGCTGGCAGGAATATGGTTTCCGGCCCGTTCTCCAGGGAACGATTCAATGCGGCGATGGTCTTTTCATATTCAAAATCCATGGCATTTCGCACACCCCGAACGATCCATCCGGCCTGGTGTCTGGCGCAGAAGTCAACGGTCAGGCCTTCATAGGCCTCTACTGATATGTTGTTGCGATGTCCATAAAGATCCTGCAGCCATTGGAGTCTTTTTTCCAGGGGAAAGAAGCTTTGTTTTTGTCCATTCACTCCGATGGCAATGATCAGCTTATCAAACAGGCCGGCGGCCCGGTCTATCAGATCGTGATGGCCAATGGTGATGGGATCAAAAGACCCCGGAAATACGGCAATCCTGCTGTTCATGGCATTTCAAATATACTGAATATGGTGGTGCCGTAGTTTCGTTTCATCTTCAGGTTCGGGTGTTCGTCAAAGTGATGGTTCGGATTATGTTCGAGTATCAGCCAACCGCCTGAAGCCAGCAGTCCTTTCTCCATGATAAGGTCAGGAATCTTATCCAGGTTGGGCAGTCCGTATGGTGGTCCAGCAAATATGAGGCTGTAGGAAGCAGAGGCAGAGCGAATGTATTCGAATACATCCATCTGCATCACCTGAAGGTCAAGCCCGAATTCTTCTGCCTGCTTGCGAATGAATGCAGCACTTTTTGGATCTTTTTCTACCAGCAGCATATCACTGCAACCGCGTGATCCCATTTCGTAGGAGATGCTTCCGGTGCCGCCAAACAGATCCAGGAAAGAGGTATTGGCCAGGTCTATCCTGTTGGATAGAATATTAAAAAGGCCTTCTTTGGCAATGTCTGTGGTTGGTCTGGCAGGGATCTTTGCAGGAGGCTGAAAACGCCTGCCCCTGAGGTTACCTGAGATCACCCTCATGACATCATTTTTAATAAGGGGGTGAAATACTGAGGCAAGGTTTCATGATCGGCTGTGTCAGGCCAGAGTTCACTTGTTTCCAGTCTGATATGGTTAAAGAATTTGGCAGTTTCCTGAAATAGTTTTCCATCTTCCGCAACCTGACCACTCAAGATCACGCTGCCGTTTTCACGGTCAAAACCTGTTTGTTCAGTTGCAAGGAGCAGAAAGTACAGAAACTCATCGGTAGTTTGAAACCGGTAGGAGTTGGCCAGATGCAGTTTTCCGTCTATCCGTACAGAGAGAAGAACAAGATGTTCCTGTATGACCATGTGGATGACATGATCTTCTGCGTTTGATGACAGCAAACTGCCCGCCAGATGCCGGTGCACTGCCCCCGGAAAAAGATCCCGGTAGCGGCTATAGATATTTACCGGAAGGGCAAATGCAACAACCAGTTCGTTATATCGGTCCTGGCATATCTGCTGACCGGAAAGATCCAGCAGCAACGAAGCTTGTTTTTCGATATCACCTGCACCGATCTCAGCAGGGAAGAGGCTGAAAGGAAGGTGGCTCCAGATAACGGTGCGTCTGGCTGCAGGCAGGAACACAAGGTCTTCTTTTGACAGCTCTCCGATCATTCTTTTTTCATCCGGATCTGAGATCTCACCACTCAGATCCAGGTTGTTAAGCAGCATCAGCCTGTTGCTGTCAGGCTCCGTACAGGCATAGGTAAAACCATTTGACCGCAACTGCAGGTATAACTCCAGGTGGGCGGTAAATGCAGGATCGAAATCGGTATGACGGAACACTTCCATGTCCGGCAAAGTTCGTAAAACAGGAGCGTTTTACCGGCTTATTCGTACTCTACACCGTCTCGTTTATAAGCAAACTCTGTGGTGGTCTCATAGAGACTTCCCAGCTGGTAGCCGGCTTCGGCGTTGAAATACTTTTCATCAAGTCCTTTCAGGATCAGTCTGTTGGGGGCGGTAACCACAAATACAGGCACTTTGATCCTTCCGCCACCTGCTTCAATGATATCAGACTTCATATAGAATTTTGCTCCGTCACTGAAGGGAATGATGCTGATGTCTTCCAGTTTATAGGGAATGATCTTGGTGAGGGTGTCTCTGATGGAAACCATAGAGTGGCTTACCACTTCATATTTGGTGGTGTCATCTGCCAGCTTAGGATTGGGGCCGTAAACATTAGCATCATAGCTGCTCTTAGGAATCAGTATTTTACGCTGGATGGATAAGCTGTCATGGTTGATGACCATCATCAGACTATCCCAGGTAGAAGCATATTTTCCTGTAGCCTCCTTATAGGTGAACTGCATATTGCGAATGGCGTCAAGGCGCTTTTCCACCTCTTCGTAGCGAGCCTTGCTTTCCTTGTCAAATTCAATAGGGCCTTTGATACCTGTTACTGTCTGGTAGATCAGAAATATGATCAGGATTCCCAGCACGATCATCAGAATTCTGGAGAGCGATTTGTTCATACAGGAGTTTGATTATAGCACCGCAATAATACTATTTTTCCACGATAACAATCTTCACAGACCATTCTTTACTTCGAGTTAACACAAGGGGTAACAAGCAGGTAAGGTTTGTGCTTATCTTCACGTCTGATGGCTCCTTTCATTGTGCAGGCAGGTTCCGGAAACAGGAATTTGACAAAACGGTGAAACGCTGTCCAGCCAACCAGAACTATGCAGCTTCAGGTAACCTATCGCCAGATCTTGACGATCTCTCTGCCGTTGATGCTGACCGCATTGTTCAATAACATCATCAACCTGATCGGGGTGGCTTTTATGGGACGTGTAGGCGAAACCGAGCTGGCAGCCAGTGGCATAGCTGCCCTGATCTACATTACCCTGACCATGATTCCCTATGGCCTGTCGGTCGGTTTTCAGATCATCATAGCCAGAAGGGCAGGTGAGAATAAGTCAGAACTGATAGGCAGGGTTTTCAACAGCAACATGGTATTCATGTTTGGTGTTGGTCTTTTGCTTTATGCTTTTCTGGTTTGGCTGGCACCCGGGTTGCTGAGACCTTTGTTCCAGTCTGATGCTGTATTTGATGCGGGGCTGTTGTATCTGCGGTACCGGGGTCCGGAGATCGTATTTGCAGCGGTGGCTTTTACCCTGATCGCATTTTACACTTCTATTGGCAACAACCGCATCATTTCCTGGAGTGCTCTGATCATGCTGATCATCAATGTCTTCTTTCACTACAACCTGGTATTCGGCAAACTGGGGTTTCCTGAAATGGGCATAGCAGGTTCCGGGATGGCAGCGCTCATAAGCAGTACGGCTGCCATGCTGATCAACTTTATCTATCTGTGGTTCTCGCCATACAGAAAACGGTTTCATCTGTTTCACTTCAGGCGGTTTGAATGGGATCTTGTGTACTCTGGTCTAAAACTATCAGGGCCAGTGGTCTTGCAGCATTTGCTGAGTACAGGTACCTGGGTCATCTTTTTTCTGTTCATTGAAAAAATGGGCAGCGGTGCGCTGGCAGCGTCCAATGTGGCCAAAGAAGTTTACATGGTGCTGGGGGTGACCACCTGGGGAATAGCCAATGCCACCAACAGCCTGGTGAGTAATTTGCTGGGTCAGGGCAGGCATGAAGAGATGTTTCCGATGTTGGGGAAGATCCTGCGCATCAGCATCGGTTTTTCGATGATCTTTTGCATAGCTATTCTGGTGTTTCCTGACCTGTTCACCGGACTGTTTACCAATGATCCGGAGATCCGGGAACTGGCCAGAAATCCGGTGCGTATAACCGGAGCCTGTCTGTTCATGATGGCCACTGCCAGTGTTTTGTTCCGTGCTGTTACAGGCACGGGGGCTACCCGTTATTCGTTGTTGCTGGAACTGATCACCCTGATCATTTATATGGCCTATGTGATCGTATTGATTCCCATCATGCAGGTTCCACTAACTGTTGCCTGGACCAGTGAATTTCTTTACTGGCTGGTGCTTGCTATATTGAGTTACTATTATCTGCGAACAGGTAACTGGAAGAAGGCAAGTGTGTAAACGCCGGCTTTATTCCTTAATGAAAGTTGCTGTCTGACCAGAGCTTGTTCTGATCTGGTATCTTCCAGGAGGCAGCTGCGAAATTACCAGCGGTTGGTTGTTACCCACAATGGTCGTGAAAAGCAATGATCCGTGTATGTCAAACACAGCAGCTTTTGAAGGTATATTTGTTTTTACCTGAATCAGGTCATTGGCAGGATTCGGGTACACCTCCAGAGGCGGCATCTGATTGAGATCCAGCAGCCATACGCTACTGTCTGCCATGCTCTTTTTGGCAAACCATATTCGCAGTATGCCATCACGGGCATCTCCCCATACGGCGAATGCAGTGTCTTCTGACAAGGCACAACCCATGAAGTCGTTGCCATTTCCATTCAATATTTCATTGTGCGGAGCTGCAGTTTCACTAAAATTGAATTCATCACTCCATGTGTCGCCTGCATGCCAAACTCTTCCTTTGATCTCAGCCGGGAGCTGGTATCCTTCCATTCCTGCATTGCGGCGATCACGCCAGCTAACCAGAAAATCGCCGGTCTGATTGAACGCTCCCCAACCCAGGTCTTGCATGATCCCGTTTCCGGGGGTATCTGCATTCACCCTGACAGGTTCATTCCAGGTTGCTCCGCCGTTCGGTGTTTCGAGCAGGTAGATGTCTACATCCGCCAGATAGTCTGCCATATATACGATGATGATATGGTCAGGATTTGTCGGGTCTGAGTATATGCTGTAGCCCAATTTGGGAAGCGTGTCATCCACACCACCTCCGGTTACCTCTAAAATGGTGTTATAACTGAAAGCATTTCCCCCATCATCACTGCTGGCCAGCATGATCCGGGGGATGAGGCTTTCAGCAGGATCCCATCCGGGATAGGCAATATGCAGAAGGCCATCAGAACCCACGGTTGGTACAGCCATCGGCGATGCGATAAAATCACCGACACTCCAGCCGGGGGCATCGGTATATACCCAGTCTTCAAAGGAGGCTCCGCCATCGGTTGACCGGATGAAGTAGGAGGCATTGGGGATGGGTTCCCAGGGAGCGGGCTTGGTGTTGATATAGATGTTGCCATCATTTGGACCACCGGAACGGTCGATGGCCATCCAGGGCCGGTCAAGGGGATATTCACCCGGGTCTTCCTCCACACTGATGACCTCGACGGCATCATTCCAGGTAAGCCCTCCGTCGTCAGACCGTCGCACATATACCGCACCCGCAGAACCGTCTTCGATGTAATCAATATAGCAAACGAACACCCTGCCCTCGCTGTCGAATGCCAGAGAAGGATCAGCGCAGGTATAACCATCTACCTGATGCGGAATGAAAGCTGGAGGACTCCAGGTGTTACCACCATCAAAGGTCACCCTGTAGTGTATGGCAATCCTGTTCAGCCAGGCGTATCCCATCCATGCCACCACCATATGTTGCGGGTTCTGGGGATCCATCGCCAGATATGGTTCTCCATCGAACAGGATTCCTTCCGACAATTCTGATTCCTGGGCTTGCAATGATGTTAATACAGACAGGAACAGCGCCAGGAGGGTAAGTTTTTTCATGTGTGGAATGCGGCAACAATCATGCCTTGTTATTGTATTTGTCGTTCATGTAGTGGTAGGCAGCAGCAATGAGTTCGTGCAGCACATCACGGTTCACATCAGCCAGTTTGTTGATGTACAGACAGGCTTTGCCAGTCTTATATTTCCCCAGTCTGCGCATGAGGTCAGGGAAGCGTTCATGGCCGGCCATCAGATACAAGGTAAGGGCCTGTTTGCGGGGAGAACAACCAACCAGAAACCATTCGGCAGCCCGACCACTTTCATACCGATAGGCATATGATCCGAAACCGATGATGCTGTCGCCCCACATATCAGGTTCCAGTCCGGTGATCTTATGCATCATATCAACCACCTGCTGAAGGTCTTCTCTTCTTGCCGATGGTTCTGCAGATGCTATAAATTCAGCCACAGAGCCATTGTTCTTTTGTGTCTTGTTCTCAGCCATGATCACTGGCTTTGCTGAGAAGCAGCACCGGCTTCATGTCTGTTTGGGATCTCCTCTTTATGGAAAGCGAATTCATCATCTTTTTCTTTATACTGCAGGATGAGGTCAAGTGCTTCGGCTATCACATCGCTCAAAATAGTTATATGACTTCCTTTTACTGCATTTTCGATCACATGTTTGATGGAATCAGCTTCCGGGTTGATGCAGATCACCGGCATGTCCGGGTTCACTTCTGTGATACCTTCTTTGATGAGATTCATGATCTCGATATCGGTTCTTCCCCGGAGGTTCTTGTCTTGTCTGATAACAACCTCATCAAACGTGCGACCTGCAATACGCCCCAGCTCCCGGATGTCTTCATCCCGGCGGTCGCCGGCAGCAGCGATCAGTCCTACTTTTGGATGGGCATCTACTTTTTCCAGGTATTTGCTGATGGCTTCAAACCCATCCGGGTTATGAGCAAAGTCAACCAGCACTTCAAAGTGTTTGAACTGGAACACATTCATTCTTCCCGGTGTCATGGTAGGTGAGGGGATAAAGGTGTTGAGTGCCAGCCTGACATCTTCCACTTTGAAGCCCTGCACGAATGCGGCAGCGATACAGGGCAGGATGTTCTGGATCATGAACACTGCTTTACCACCGAGAGTAAGCGGAATATTCACCACTTTTTCAATACGAATCTTCCAGGTTCCTTTGATAATGCTCACCCATCCGTCTTCCAGTACGGCAGCCACGCCGCCCCGGTCGCAATGTGCTTTTACACGAGCATTGTTTTCATCCATGCTGAACAAGACGATGTTGCAGTCCAGGTTCTTACGCATACCGAATACCAGGTCATCATCGGCATTCAAAATGGCATATCCGTTTTTCTTCACCGTTTCGGGTACAACTCCTTTCACCTTCGCCATCTCTTCCACAGAGTTGATGTCTTTGAGGCCGATATGATCGGCGGTCACATTGGTGACAATAGCGATATCACATTTATCGAATCCCAATCCGGCTTTTAGCAGTCCGCCTCTGGCGCATTCCAGCACGGCATAATCGATGGTGGGATCCATCAGGACGAATTTCGTGCTGAGTGGACCGGTACAATCACCCTTTTCCAGCATACGATTCTGGATATATATGCCATCGGAGGTAGTAAAACCAACCTTGTAGCCCATCGTCTTGGCAATATGCGCATTGAGCCTGGTGGTGGTGGTCTTTCCGTTGGTTCCTGTTACTGCAATGATCGGGATCCTTCCCTGGCTGCCGCTTGGAAACAGCATGTCCACAACCGGTTCAGCCACATTTCTGGCAATGCCATCGGAAGGTGCCAGGTGCATACGGAATCCCGGTGCAGCATTCACTTCGAGAACGACACCGCGGTTATCAGTCATGGCTTCAGAGATATCAGGGCTCATGATATCGATCCCGCAAATGTCCAGGCCAACCAGGCGAGAAATGCGTTCAGCAGTGAAGACATTATACGGATGCACATGCTCTGTTACATCGGTTGCAGTTCCGCCGGTTGAAAGATTGGCTGTTGATTTCAGGAAGACCTCTTCGCCGGCAGCAGGAACTGAGTTTATGGTCATGCCCATTTTCTCCAGTAGCCTGTCAGTATGGTCATCCAGTTTGATGGTGGTGAGCACATTCTCATGTCCGTAACCTCGTCGCGGATCCTGGTTGGTTTCTTCCACCAGCTGAGCGATGGTTCGTTTGCCATCACCGGTTACTGCTGCAGGCTTACGCAAAGCAGCGGCCACGAACTGGTGGTTGATGACCAGCAGACGGTAATCATATCCGGTGATGAATTGCTCCACAATGACCCATCGGGAAATTTCCTTGGCTTTCTTGAGAGCGGCTACGGCATCATCCCAGGTCATGATATGCATAGTAGAGCCGCGGCCATGATTGCCATTCAGTGGCTTGATGACGATGGGGTATCCGATGCGTTTGATGATGCGTTCGAGGTCTTCTTCATCATAGGCAGTATCACCTTTTGGAACCGGCACGTTAAGCTGTTGCAGCAGGTTCTTGGTTTCCTCTTTATCACAGGCTATCTCTACACCAATATTCGAGGTAGTGGAGGCAATTGTAGCCTGTATTCTCCTTTGGTTGACGCCCCAGCCAAGCTGCACCAGAGAGTGGCGATTAAGGCGAATGTATGGAATATCACGCTTGAGTGCTTCTTCCACAATGCTGCCTGTGGAGGGGCCCAGTCTTTCTCTTTCGCGGATCTCCCGCATGCGCTGGATATGCGGACCCAGGTCAAACTCATCACCAGTCACCAGCGCCTGACAGAAATCAACTGCCACCTGCCCGGCATAGATGCCGGTCTTCTCTTCCAGGTAGGAATAGACCACATTATAGATCCCTTTTTCGCCGGTTCCGCGGGTGCGGCCAAATCCGGTATCCAGACCAGCCAGGGTTTGTAATTCCAGTGCCACATGCTCTACCACATGGCCCATCCAGGTACCTTCTTCCACCCGCTTGAAGAATCCGCCTTTTTCTTCTTCGCTGCAACGGTGTTCCCAGAGACTGGGAATGTGCTTTTCCAGCTGTTCGCGGAAACCCGGAATAGCATTGGTGGGCTTTTCTTCCAGGTCTTCAAGATCCAGTCGCATGACCACCAGTTTGTGTCTGCGTATGCTCCAGTAGTTCGGGCCTTTCATGACCCTGGTTTCCAGTATTTTCATATACGTTAAGTGACTGCCAAAATACGGAAATCCTGTACAAGGTTTTATTTCCACCATCGGTGTGGAAATGTGCAGGCCGAATTGTGGGGGGCTTCTAACTTTGCTGCAAACTTGTGTATGGTACCAAAAGGTGTGCTGATAGCGGTTGGGGGGGCAGAAGAACGCAATACAGACAGCAAGGGGAAGCTGGAGGTGCTCCGCCAGATATTGGCGAGGGCCAGAGGAAAGCAATCTGTGGTAGAGGTGATACCCACCGCCTCAGGCATACCCAGGCAGATCGGAAATGAGTACCTGCATGCCTTTACCCATCTGGGTTGCAGTGAAGTGCGAATCATGCCCATTCGCACCAAAAAGGATACAGAAAAAAAAGACTATTTCAGCAGGCTGGAACATGCTGATATCGTTATGTTGTCTGGCGGTAATCAGGCCAGGCTCAGCAGGGCCTTTCTGGAAACCGGGTTGCTGCAGCTATTACAACAGCGTCATCAGAACGATGAACATTTTGTTATTGCCGGAACCAGTGCGGGGGCCATGGCACAATCAAGACATATGATCAATGGGGGCGCTCCGGCCGAAGCATTGAAGCACGGCAAGGCCAGGCTTATTGAAGGGCTGGGCTTTATCAGGGAGGCGATCATTGATTCTCATTTTATCAACCGCGGGCGATTTGGCCGGTTGATGGTAGCCGTAGCTGAACACCCTGAACTGTGTGGGATCGGGCTTGGCGAGGATACGGGAGTCATCATCAGGCAGCATCGGTATCTGGAAGTGATAGGCTCCGGTCAGGTGGTGATAATGGATGGCCGAAAGCTGGCATACAACAGCATTGTACAGACTCCGGGAAGGATGCTCAGCCTGGAGCACCTCGTCTTTCACCTGATGTCAAAAGGAATGGGATACGATATGGCTGAAGGAGTCTTTTCAGATGTCCGGGTCATGAGCGATAGATAGCCACTTCCACATCGCCGTTCTCATGCAGAATACCTCTGTACATTCCTGGAGAGTTGAATGGCAATGTTACTTCACCCTGCCGGTTAATGGCAATGAGGCCGCCTTCGCCACCGGCATCCTGCAGTACCTTGTATATAAGCTCATCTGCAGCATCATTTAAAGTTTGTTTTCCATATGCGATCCTGCAGGAAAGGTCATAGGCAACGGCATACCGGATGAAGTACTCTCCATGACCGGTGCAGCTGACAGCACAGGTTTCATTGTTGGCATAAGTGCCGGAACCAATCAGAGGGCTATCGCCAATGCGACCAAACTTTTTGTTGGTCATTCCGCCTGTAGAGGTAGCGGCAGCAATGTTGTTTTTCTGATCAAGGGCGACTGCTCCAACGGTACCGAATTTCTTTTCATGATGGTCCAGTATGATGATATCTTCGGCCAGTGCCTGTTCATATTGTAGCCGGCGATGTGGTGTGTCAAACCAATTGTTGGAAACAGTTTCAAGGCCCTGAAGGCGTGCAAATGCATCTGCACCTGTTCCACTTAACAGCACATGTTCTTCATATTTCATGACCGCACGAGCCAGGAGAACCGGGTTGCGCACAAACCGCACACCGGCAACGGCCCCCGCAGCAAGATCTGAACCACGCATCATGGCTGCATCCATCTCATGATCACCTGCATGTGTGAATACAGCACCCTTCCCGGCATTATACAGCGGATTTTCTTCCAGAGAGACCACTGCGGCAGCACAGATATCTTCTGCAGCATCACCCCGCAAATAAGCTATTCTGCCTGCTTCCAGGGCATCACGAAGTCCCTGCAGGTAGGCTGCTTCCATTTCTTCAGACATAGATGATCTGGTAATGGTGCCTGCTCCGCCATGTATGGCCAGTATGCTTTTCATCCTGCAAAGATGGTGCAATTGCGTTTACAAAACCTTTACTTTGCCCAAGGCATGTGGCTGAACTTTCAAAGCATACCTGTCGTTCTCCTTTCAAACAATTGTGATGAAGTATGTATTTGGATTTGCCGGTACGGTATTGGCAGCAGGTTGGCTGCTGACCGGCTGTGCACAGAACACTCAAAAAACCGATGACATGTCAGCAGCAAAACAAGTATCCAATGCTCCGGAAGGCAGCGAAACAGCCACCTTTGCAGGAGGTTGTTTCTGGTGTACAGAAGCTATTTATGAAGAGGTGGAAGGTGTTATCAGTGTGGTGAGCGGATATAGCGGCGGACATGTGGAGAACCCCAGCTATGAGCAGGTTTGCGATGGTCGCACCGGTCATGCCGAATGTGTGCAGATCACCTATGATCCGGCGAAGGTGGATTTTGAAACCCTTTTGGACATACATATGCATACACATGATCCTACCACCCTGAACCGCCAGGGCAATGATGTAGGAACGCAGTATCGCAGTGTCATCTTTTATCACAACGAATCACAAAAAGAGATCGCCGATAAGTATATCGACATCCAAAATGAACGAGGTACTTTTGGCAATAGGATCGTGACAGAGATCGTTCCGTTGGAGCATTTCTACCCCGCTGAGAATTATCACCAGGATTACCTGGCCAACAATCCGGAGCAGCCGTATTGTGTGTTTGTAGTAAAAAAGAAGGTACAGCATTTTGAAGAGCTGTATCCAGACAAGATGAAAGAAGGCTACCGGGTAAAACAGTGATCAGATATCCTGTAGAAAAGTCAGTGTGTCCACATGATCTGCATAATCAGACAGCCCAGGTTGCTGTGTGGTTCCCGGTAAAGTATTTCCGGGTTTTACAGACACCACACATTGCAGGTTTCCTGCCAGAGCTTCCAGTTGAAGCCGGAGTTCGTCTTCATCCTGATAATGCTGATAATAAACCGTGGCAAGCGGGGCATGTAAAGCTTCATTTTCTGCCAGGATAAGGTAATCGGCCGCCAGATGCCTGCTGTTATTGAGCAACAGTAACGTAAGGTTGTAATCCAGGTTATTCCTGTATTTATGGTGATCACGAACGGAACCAAAAACTTCCCACAAAGAAAGTAGCCGGGAGGGATCATATCCGGCTGGCAGATATAACTTACTTACATTTCTGCAACCCAGACCGAAGTAGGTGAATATGTCACTTCCAAGAGCGATCAGTTGTTCTTCTGTTTCGCTGCCATCAAGTATGGCAGCAGAACTTCTGTTGCGTCTGATGATGTGCGGGTATTTCCCGAAATAGTATTCAAAGTACCTGCTGCTGTTATCGCTGCCAGTTGCAATCACCGCATCAAATTCTGCCAATTTTTCTACCAGCAGAAAGCGGTCTGCTGCTTCAGGAGCAATTCCTTGCAGCTGATTGCGGAGCCAGGGCAGAAAGAATGGGTCTTTGCTACTCGGCTTTACCAAAGCTGTATGACCTGCCATCATTACTGAAAGCAGATCGTGCATACCAACCAATGGGATATTTCCGGCCGGAATCAAACCGATCCGCCCGGGTACATTGACCGGAAGCTGATAGGGTAGCAGCCAGTCTTCCAGCGCCCTGGCCTGTAGCCAGTTGTTTCGTATGTGGTCAATGGCCTGCCACTGGTAGGCAGCAGTAAACCACCCGTTGGCCTGTTCTGTCTGACGGATGATGGCTTCCAGTCCCTCGTTTCCGGGGCGCATACTCTCGCCCAGTTCAACCCAAATACTTATCCAGTCAGCTCTGTTCATAAATCCTCGTCGCAAAGTGTTTGACAATTAGATGGTCAGCCTCTATATTTGGAACCGATCAACGCTTGTAAAGTTATGGCAATTCATATTACAGAAGACTGTATCAACTGCGGAGCCTGTGAGCCCGAGTGTCCCAACAATGCGATCTACGAAGGCGGGGTAGAGTGGGCTTTTGCCGATGGCACCACCGTGAAAGGAGAAGTTACAATGCTGGACGGCAGCGTTATTGAGGCCACTTCAAAACATGCTCCGGTGGCTGAAGACATTTATTATATTGTACCTGACAAGTGCACTGAATGTGTGGGTTTTCATGAAGAGCCACAATGCGCTGCTGTATGTCCGGTTGACTGCTGCCTGCCGGATCCTGAGCATGTGGAGAATGAAGAACAGCTGCTTGCAAAAAAAGCTAAAATGCACCTTTGACAATCATCACTATACGATGAACCCCGCCCTGTGCGGGGTTTTTTTATCTTCATAGCTGACATATGCTGCAATTTCAATTCGATCCTTTTCCAGAGCTATTCACAGAGAGGCTTCACCTGAGAAGGGTGCTGGAGTCAGATGTAGCAGAGATCTATCGTTTGCGTTCTGACCCGAGAGTGCTTCAGTATCTGGACCGTGATCCATGTCCTGATCTGGAGACCGCTCGTAAATGGATCGCAATGGTTAGCGGGTTGGTAGATAACAATGAAGCTATACAGTGGGCGGTGTCAGAAAAAGACGGCGAGAAACTCATGGGTTATATCGGATTGTGGCGAATGACACCCGAACACCACAGGGGAGAGATAGGCTATGCCCTGCTGCCTGAATATTTCCGGAAAGGTGTCATGAAAGAAGCTTTGAGGGAAACCATCAGATACGCATTCAGTGGTATGAAACTGCACTCTATTGAAGCGAAGATCAGTCCCGGAAATGAGGCCAGTATCAGGCTGGTGGAGGGATGCGGATTTGTCCGCGAAGGGTATTTCCGCGAAGATTATTTCTGGAACGGCAAATACCATGACACCCTTGTTTATAGTTTACTGGAAGGTGATTTCCGTCCATGATAGATCTGACTGAAGTTCTGGTTCCGGAAGACAAACACGTTCTATTGCGCCCCGCTTCCATGCAAGACCTGTCTGCTTGGAAGAATTCTCACTGTGACTGATGTAATATGAATAAAGCTTATATGGGGCTGATCAAGTCAAATTGACCAGTCAGTCCAGCAAGCTTTCCCATGTAGGCCTTTGTCCAAGCGACCTTAAAAGCCTTATATGAGAACGGAGGGCTTCAGAAAGCTTTTTATTCTCCAGGTAAGGAATATTAAACTGTTCTGCTGTATCTCTGACTATCGCAGATATTTTAGGGTAATGGATGTGGCAGATCTTTGGAAACAGGTGGTGTTCGATCTGGTAATTTAAACCACCCACATACCAGGTAATGAACCTGGAATTTTGAGAGAAATTAACTGTGGTCTCCATTTGATGCACAGCCCAGCTATTATGAATGGTGTTCAACTCATCTGGCAGGGGGTGTGTGGTTCCTTCAACACTGTGCGCAAGCTGAAATACGACTGAGAGTATCAGGCCTCCTGTCATTTGCATCAAAAGAAATCCTGTCAATACCAGCCAGGGAGCGATCTGGAAGAACACTACTGGTACAACAAGGAAAACAAATAAGTAGGATGTCTTGAGCAATATCAATTGCAGAAGGCGTCTTTTGTAAACGGATGGTTTGTCTGCATTGACACCGTTCTTTCTGTATTGCCGGTATTGAATGAAGTCTTTGGCAAAGATCCAGTATATGGTGATCAGCGAATACAGTCCAAAAGCATAGATAAACTGTCCTTTGTGTTTGTCTTCCAGTGTTTGATGAGGAGAGAATCTCATACCGGCTTTTGTATCTATGTCGTCATCCAAACCATGAATATTCGTGTAGGTATGGTGCAGCACATTATGTTGCAATTTCCAGTTGAATACAGCTCCACCAAGGAGATTCAGGGTTAGCCCCAGGGCCTTATTTACCTGAGGGTTTGGTGAATATGAGCCGTGGTTGGCATCATGCATGACACTCATGCCTATACCAGCACAAGCTACCCCCATGAAAATCCATACAGGGAGCATCAGAAACCAGGGCATAGGCACCGTCAGGACACAAATAAATCCACCAATATAAGCTGTCAACAAGGTGGCTGTTTTGAGCCTCATAGCTGTGTTGGCAAAGGTGTCTATGCCTTCTTGCTGAAAATAGTGTTGAACATTTGACCGTAAGACGTGGTAAAACTCGTTACCGTCCTGGCCAATAAACTTGACCGCACCTTTCTTTTGTGTCAAGGGAAATGATACTGATAAGTACTAAAGGTACGATAACTTTATTCAGGTGCCGGTGATAATTCAATCCATTCATCGGCCAGCAGAATATCCGCCAAAAGCATTATGCACCGCATGACGTTGGCAAAACAACTGTAGTTGCCCGGCGTTGATGATTTATTTTGTGAAAACATCTGTATGGAAAAACCCATTGTGGCGATTCTGTGCGGCGGATTGACCGCCGAACGCAATATCTCACTGGAAAGCGGTGAGATCGTATTCCAGCATCTGGACAGAGAAAGGTTTGAACCATATAAGATCCTGATCAATGATGACGGCTGGTTTGAAGCCCAAACAGGAGCAAGGCTCGACCTGAATACCTTTTCCTTTCAGCTCAAGGATGAGCAGATCAGACCTGATCGGGTATTCATGGCTATTCATGGTTCTCCCGGCGAAGACGGAAAGATCCAGGGCTACCTGGATATGCAGGGCATCTCCTATACTTGTTGTGATACAGTGGTTTCGTCAGTCACTTTCAATAAGACCTTTTGTAAAGAAATACTCAGAGATAAGGTAACCATGGCAAGGGGTGTTGTTGTAAAACCGGGTGAATTATCTCTGTTGAATGAGATCAGAGATACCTATACACTTCCTGTATTTGTTAAGCCTAATAACAACGGATCCAGTTATGGCATTACCAAAGTGCAGGACTGGTTGAAACTGGAACCGGCACTGGAAGAAGGATTTCATTACGACCATGAGATCCTGGTGGAAGAAGGAATAACCGGAACCGAGGTGACCTGTGGGGTGTACCGACATCAGGGAGAAATTGTTGTACTGCCACTTTGCGAGGTGCGTGCCGGAACACATGATTTTTTCAATTATACCGCCAAATACACTGCCGGAGAAAGCCAGGAGATCATTCCTGCACCCATACCTGAACAGGATGCAGAAGCGGTAAGGAATGTTTCATCTGCCATTTACAGCTACCTGGGTTGCAGAGGTATTGTCAGAATAGATTATATCATTGCTGGTGGTACACCACACTTTTTAGAGGTTAATACCGTTCCGGGTCTGAGCGCAGCCAGCATAGTGCCGCAGATGGCCAGGGCCTCCGGACTTAGCCTGACGGAATTCTTCACCAGGTTGCTGGATGAGACTTTGTAAATTTACCGCTCATTAAAACTGCGGCTGTTGCCCAAAAAGACAAATAAAGAAACCCGCCCAGGCTTCATGCGCTTTCTTATCAGTAAAGCTTTCTGGCTCAATCTGGTGCTGGCAGGAGTTTTTGTGTTCCTCACGGCGTGGATCACACTTGGATTAATCAACCGATACAGCCGTCACTCAGAAAGCCAGACAGTACCTGATCTGACGGGCTTACCGGCCACAGAAGCTGAACGGGTGCTGGAGCAGGCTGGTTTGAAATATGCGGTCATGGACAGCAGCTATCTTCAGGAAGCCACACCATTAAGTATCATAAGCCAGGAGCCAAAACCCGGCAGTATGGTCAAAGAAGGCAGAACGATCTATGCGGTGGTGAACAGGGCTGCACCGCCTCCCACAGAACTGCCTTACATAGAACAGGGAACCAGCTACATCAGTGTAGTGGAGATTCTTCAAAGCCGCGGACTGCGCATAGGGAACATCAGCTACAAGCCGTTCCAGTATAAAGATGTCTTTCTGGATATGCGTGTTCGGGGTGTGAACGGCACGCCAAAGCCGGGAACGAAGATTCCCAAAGGCTCAATAGTAGATCTGGTGCTGGGTAATGGGCTGGGAGAGACCCGGGTGGAAATACCTGATCTGGTTGGTCTGAGTTACCTCGAAGCCAGTGCCCTGATTCAACTGAAAGAACTAAACGTCGGGACTGTAGTGGGCGATGGGGCAATTACAGATACGATGTCGGCGTTTATCGTTCGTCAGTATCCTGCTCCTTATGAAGGTGGTACTATAAATATGGGCTCCATGGTAGATATCTGGATCAGTGATCTTCCGCCCGCCACACAGGATCAGCCCGAAAATGATATGCATCCATGAGGAAATTTGTACTTGTAGGTTTTTTCGCCATCATGGCTGCCGGTGTCAGTGCTCAGGAGGTCCTTCGTCCGCTTTCATATAACCCGGTACTTCGAAACCTCAACCCTGCAGAGAACACCGGAGGTACCCGCGATATCGGTACCAGCAGAGACACCCTCTGCCTGCCATTTTTTGATGACTTCTCCAATCTCAGTCGCTTTCTTGACAGCACCAGCATATTGTGCGGAGATACTGTGTTCAACAGCCAGCCTTCTGCCGTATATCCTAGTAACCTGTTCTGGACAGACAGCCTGGCATTTGTAAACAATACTTACCCTATCCTGCCGCCCAGTTATGGTGTAGCTACACTGGACGGATTGCGTGCCAATGGCAGACCACACAGCGATCTCATCGTGAATGGTCCGGCAGATACACTCACCTCCAGACCTGTTTTTCTGGGTGGTTCACTCACAGATTCCGTCTATCTGAGCTTCTCCTATCAGCCCGGAGGATTTGGCGATTTTCCTGAACTCAATGACTCTCTGATACTGGAATACAAAATGCCTGACAACAGCTGGCAACGTGTCTGGTTTACCCGAAATACTGAAGGAGACGTGAACCAGCCCTTCCGCACTGCCATGGTTCCGGTAGCGGATGAATTTCAGTATGATGGTTTTCAGTTCCGTTTCAGAAACTGGGCTAACGTGCAGGGTAACAATGATCATTGGAATATTGATTACGTTTACCTGGCCGATGATCGTTCTTATACAGATACGTTGTTTCGGGATGTGTCTTTTGTTGGTCCGCCCACTTCCATTCTGCGCCACTACAGGCAAATGCCCTGGAATCAGTTTCGAAACCACCAGGCAGAAGAGCTGGATGATAACCATCTGGCACAGATCATCAACAACTTCAACACGGTCATCAACACGAGTTATCAGTATCGTGCCTTTGAAACATGGACAGGAACAGAAATAGAACCACTTTCGGCTCCTATTTCTATCAACTTTGACCCTTTTAGTACGGCCTTTAATTCCTACAATACCTTTGAAATTCCATCTTCCACTCCAGGCTATGATGGCGATAGCCTGTCAGTAACCATAGAGTATATGCTGGATCCCGCAGGTGATATTGAAAGGCTGAATGATACCCTGCGCATACAGCAGGATTTTTATAACTACTTTGCCTACGATGATGGCTCTGCCGAAAAAGCCTATGCACTGAATGGTACAGGAAGTAAACTCGCAGTGCGATTTCATGCCAATGAACCTGATACCTTAAAAGAGATCTATATTCACTGGGCTTATGTGGATGGACCAAAGTCCAACCTGTTCTTTTCTCTGATGGTCTGGGATGTCATTGACACAACCGGTGCTTCGGCCGATGAATCCATCCTGTATCAGGCAGATTTTCTCACGCCAAAGTATGTTGACAGTGTCAATGGGTTCTATGTGTACCAGCTGACCGATTACCTCGGCAATCCAACACCGGTTGTAGTGAATGGCTATTTCTATGTGGGCTGGCTGCAAACACAATCAGACTTTCTGAATGTTGGCTTTGATGTGAACAATGTTGCCAACAATGACGTGTTCTATACTACTGGAGGAAACTGGACCAGGTCAGACATTCCGGGCGCCATTATGATCAGACCACAGGTGGGAGGCAATTATTCAGTAGTGGATGATGTGCATGATGTGCAGACCACCTCCGTGATAGTTTTTCCAAATCCTGCCACTGCACAGATCAGCATGAGCGGCATGACCGAAGGCGACAGGTATGAGATATTCAGCAGCACAGGAGTGTTGGTAGATGCCGGTATCTGGACTGGTGATCCTGTTGAAATAACTGACCTTGCCAGTGGCATGTACCTTTTGAGGGCCATTCATCGTGATGGGGATAGCGTAACAACATCCTTCATAAAGCAACATACATGGAAATAGATGTACTTACTTTGAAAAGTAGGTTGGATGCAGGCGAAGATCTTCTGCTGATCGATGTCCGGGAGCCCTATGAACTGGAAGAGTTCTCTTTAGATGCTGTCAATATTCCTTTAGCCACCATTCCTGTGCGCATGTACGATTTTGATGATGACCTGGACAGGGAGATCGTCGTGTTCTGCAGATCAGGCGTGCGCAGTGCCGCAGCTCAGGCCATGCTGAAACAGGCCGGATTTACCAGTGTGCTTAACCTGAGTGGAGGGGTTCTGGCGTGGATGGAACAACTGGGCAGCAGGTGAGCAGACCATCGGCAGATCCTGAATTTCCCGTTTTGTTTTTTGATGGCTATTGTCATTTGTGCGATCGTTCCGTACAATTCGTTTTGCGATTCGATCGTAAAAAAAGGATCCGTTTTGCGGCTTTGCAATCTGACTATGCTACACGTTTTTTTACCAAACAGTCGTTTCATCCTGTCAATGACTCTCTGATACTCTGGTACAAAGGGAAGTTCTTTGAACAGTCTGATGCTGCCCTGCGCATTGCAGGTCTGATGGGGTTTCCTGTTCATCTGCTCGTAGTTCTGTATGTATTCCCCGGAAGTCTTCGCAATGTCGTCTATCGCTGGATAGCAAAGAATCGTTTCAAATGGCTGGGCAAAAGAGATGCCTGCAGAATGCCGGAACCCGGAGAGCGCAACAGGTTTTTAGATCAGACCTTATAACTTTGGTTCGTGCGAAAATGGATCGTTGCGGTTTGTCTGTGCTTTCTGGTACTCCTGTTCAGTTATTGCAGGCAACAGGCAGGCAGTGCCGTCTCGTCTGATTCACCTTATCTCAATCACAGTGACACTGCAGAGTATGTTGGCATGTCGGTTTGCAGGCAGTGTCATGCAGATAAGTTCAGCACCTTTGTACATACCGGAATGGGCATGTCATTTGGCCTTGCCACAAAAGAGAAAAGTGCTGCTTTGTTCGGGCCGCATGTGCAGGTCTATGATTCCATTCTTGATTTTTATTACCATCCTTTCTGGCAGGGAGATTCCCTCATGATCATGGAGTTCAGGCTGGACGGAGCTGACACCATGCATAAAAGGACAGAGCACATCAGCTATATCATCGGATCCGGTCAGCATACCAACTCGCACCTGCTACAGGTGAACGGCTATCTCTACCAGGCACCCATCACATTCTATACCCAGAAACAGGAGTGGGATATGGCACCCGGAATGAGTGGTGGATTCAACAGTCGCTTTGGTCGGGTCATTGAGTCAGAATGTGTGACCTGTCATAACGGACTGCCGGAACAGGTGGCAGGTTCTGTTAATAAATACACAGGCATTCCGCTTGGCATAGACTGTGAACGCTGTCATGGCCCCGGCAGCATTCATGTAGCCAGGATATCTTCCGGCATAGCTGTAGATACGGCCAATGCGTTTGATTACAGCATAGTCAATCCTCGGGGGTTATCGACCGAACTACAGAATGACCTCTGCTTCCGCTGCCATCTGCAGGGCATCAATGTATTGCATCCGGGTAAGGAATTTGCCGACTTCAAACCGGGTCAGCATATCCGCGACTACTGGAATATTTTCCTGCCTCGTTTTGACGGGAAGAATGATCAGTTCCTGATGGCATCGCAGGCAGACAGGCTGGTGCAGAGCAAATGCTTTATCGAGTCGGGAAAGATATCTTGCATTACCTGTCATAATCCGCATGTCACGGTGAAAGAGACTCCCATATCATTGTTCAACAAGCCATGTTTGGATTGCCACCAGTTACCTCAAAGTACTTGCACAGAAACGCTGGAGGTGAGGTCTTTGCAAAACGATAATTGCTCAGGGTGTCATATACCGAAGTCGGGCAGCATTGATATTCCACATGTGTCTATCTCTGATCATAAGATTCAGATACCAGGTAGAGAACAGGAAAAGGAGGATGGAAAATTTACCGGCCTGGTAGCACTTACAGATCCTGATATCGAGCCCGTAGAAATGGCAAGAGGATACCTGCGGTACTACGAAGGATTTGTAAGTGAATCAGCCATGCTGGATTCTGCCAAAGCATGGTTGGAAAGAAGCAGGCATGATGATCTGTATGATGCCACACAGGCGCATCTGTGGTACTTGCAGGGCAATATGCAGGGGCTGCTGCAGATGGATGTAAAAATGGGAAATAAAGTACCTGATTCCTGGACGGCCTACAGGCTGGGCGAAGCTTTATTGCAGGAGGGAAACTACTCTGCCGCGGCAAACAGGTTCAAACAGGCTGTTGATCAGCTGCCATTGCAACTCGATTTTCGGTTCAAGTATGCTTCTGCATTGTATCTGGACGGACAGACAGAAGATGCCGGCAAGGAGTTCCTGTTTATTACCCGGGAGAATCCGGGATATGAGAAGGCCTGGATGAATCTGGCAGTCTGGTATATCAATAAAGGGGATGTGGTGGCTGCCGAAGAAGCTTTACAGAATGCGGTTGCACTTAATCCGGATTACCTGCAGGCCAGACTGACTCTGACCGATCTGTACCTGCGCACCAGACAAAGAACCAAAGCCGGAGTCATGATGCAATACCTGCTGCGATATCACCGTGATGAACCACTTGTACAGGAACTGAATATGCGCTACCGATCTTTGTAATACATTTGTTGCATTATCAAGGGCTTGCGATCGATCATACAACAGATAACAGACCTGTACGACCAGCTGGTCAGGCGTATGCGTATCTTTTTTCAGCGCACCAGCCTGCCGGGGTTTTCGGGTATCCCGCTGTATGATGTATGGAAATTTTTTCTGAATGAGATCAGGAGAGATGTATTGCCGCTCCGTTCTGCAGCCATCTCTTTCAACTTCCTCCTGGCCATCTTTCCCGGTATCATATTCCTGTTCACCTTGATCCCTTACATACCGGTTCGAGATCTGAATGTAACCATTCTGGATATGTTCAACCAGGTATTGCCCGAAAGCGGTTTTGAATTTCTTTCAGAGACCATCAATGACATTGTCAGTATCAAGAGAGGGGGGTTGTTGTCATTCGGTTTTGTGCTGGCTTTCTATTTCAGCACAAACGGTGTGCGTATGATCATGCTGGCTTTTAACAAGGAACACCCGATCTATAACCGCAGAGGATTCTGGCGCAGAAGAGTGGCTTCTGTCAGGCTTACACTCTACCTGTTCCTGTTGTTCATGGCTTCTGTACTGCTGATCATTGCCGGCGATCATGTGATGGAACGCATACAGAGTCAGTCGGGTCTGAAAGATGCCACCTGGTACTGGATATTCAATATTATTAAGTGGTTCTTTCTGATCATGCTTTTTTTTGTGACCATTTCCATGATCTATTATTACGGACCGGCTGTACGGGTGCGGCGACGGTTCATTACTCCAGGTGGAAGTTTTGCCACCTTTTCCAGCATCATCGCTTCCATAGGATTCGGGTACTTCGTCAATAATTTTGGTATGTATAACCAGGTATATGGCTCCATAGGAACGCTCATTGTACTAATGCTCTGGCTTAATCTGAATGCCCTGGTATTGCTTGTAGGATTTGAGATCAACAACAGCATTGATGTAAACCATGTGTTGCGAATGAAAGAGAAGGAGAAGGCAGGAGAGTAGGTGTGCGTTATTCGTTATTCGTTGTTCGTTGTTCGTTATTCGTTGTTCGTTTGGGGCTTTGAGGGTAACCGATCTGCTTTTCTCTTGCAACTTTTACCTTTTAAGCTACATTTTTTGCACCCTTATACCTTTTACGGGATTGCTGCCGCGATCCCTTTGATGATGGGTATCAAACCCGATCTGCCCGTTCCTCCGGTCCGGTTTTTATTTCCCGGCGTCACGCCCCGGATACATCCGGGCGCTCTGCCGGAAAATAAAAAGCCCCGCAAATTGCGGGGCATATCTTGTTGGCGGAGAGAGAGGGATTCGAACCCCCGGAGGTGTTACCCTCAACGGTTTTCAAGACCGCCGCATTCGACCGCTCTGCCATCTCTCCGGCGCAAAGATAGAAAACCGTCTGATGAATGAAAGGACTTCAGGAAACAGAAAAATGACGGCGCAGGAGAAACCACAGGCCGCCAACATAAATGGTTTGCAAGCAGGCTGCCAGATACTGGGGTAACTGGTAGCCCTGATCTATTAAATCAGGGAAAAACAGAACTTCTGACCAGATGGTGATCACAGAAATAAGACCGGCAAAAGGCAGGAGCCTGATGGATTCGGGGTTTTTTATACCTGTCCATAACCAGAAAGACCAACCTAAGGCCAGCATGCCTATGAGCCTGTCCTGATAGATATAAGAGGCAGTGTCAGGAAAAACGAACAGCCCGGGTACTTTGATGTACAGCAAATGACTGACTGATACCAGCAGCATATAGAATGCTCCGGCAATGGTCCATGACCTCAGAACAAAGCTGTTAGGCATACAGCTGTAAACGTACGATTTCTGCATGATTTATTTCTGGCAGAAAAGTGGAAAACACAGTTTCCCTGTTGCAGTAGTAGTACAAGATTCCATCATTTAGTTTTGAACAATTCAGGAATTGGCTTACATTCGTATGACAATAAGAAAATTCAGATTATAACCGTGGCGGGGGTAGCCTAAGCACAGGATCACAAGTCCTGTGCTGATGGCTGCCTTTTTTCTTTTGGAGTATTTTAGCTGCATGCTAAGAAAACCCACCTTCCTGTTCCTGTTCCTCACGTTATGCGGAACAGCGGCCTCTGCCCAGATCATCAACATAGAAGAATACCGTGTTCGTACAGATTCTGTCGGCTGGACAGGCAGCGGCGAAGCTTCTGCCTATATCAGTAAGAACGATGACTTCGTCTTTTCCTTGCTGACCAATATCCAGATCCAGCACAAGCGACCGAAGACCACCTGGTGGCTGATCACCGATCTCGAAACGGTGCAGGCCAACGGGCAGGATGCCTTTGTGAATGCAGGTTTTGAACATCTGCGTTTGAACTACCGCATCAATGAAAGATGGGTTTGGGAAGCCTTTGCCCAGGGGGTATTCAATGAACCGCTGGGTGTTGACTGGAAGCTGCTTGCAGGAACAGGTCCGCGGTGGAAGGTCGTGGAGAAGGATCAGTTTCGTCTGTATCTGGCTGCGCTCTATATGTTTGAAAACGAAAAAAACCCGGAATCTGCTGATCCTGTGCAGTTTCACCGAATGAGTTCCTATGCATCATTCACCTGGGAACTAAAGAACAAGACCCGCTTCAGCAATACTACCTACTACCAGCCGGTGTTGAATGACGTAGCTGATTACCGCATTGCATCCAACACCAGTCTGAAGGCATTCATGACCAAAATGCTCTATCTGGAACTGGAGTACAACCTGTATTTTGATACACGTCCGCCCACCGGCATCGTAACCACTGTATATAACCTGCAAAGTGGAATTGGTCTGGAATTCTGAGAACAAAAAAGCCCCGGAATTTCCGGGGCTTTTTGTTTCAATCTGTTGCTGATCTTATTCGATCACAATATTCTGGGTAGAAGAATGGGTGCCATCCATCAGTCTGATGGTATAGGTTCCTGCGCCAAGATCACTCAGGTTCAGGTCATGTACTGATACATCATCACCCACTGACAGTTTAGTGGAATATACCACCTGACCCAGTGTGTTGCTTACCACTACATCCACATCTCCGGCTTCAAATCCGGTCAACTGGATACGAATGTTTCCGTCACTCGGGTTCGGATAGATGCTGATGCCTTCTTCCAGCTGGCCGATGCGCAATGGCATGGTAAAGTCAACTGCCATGCCAGGGCTACCGAATCCGTCAGGATAACAAACGGTGCGTAGTCTGACAGTGTAGCTGTGACCAGCGGTCAGGGCCGTCAGTTCCATGTTGGTAGCTGTAGTCTGGGTATTCCACCTCTCTCCTGTGGTATTGTCGCGAATGGCAAAGACATATTTATCTACGCCATCTACGGCATCCCAGCTGATGCTGGCATAGGTAGAACTGATCACTTCTACTGTAGGAGTAGGAGCACCCGGACAGGTAACAGGTTCAGCCATGGTGAAGAGGATACACTCTTCAGCTGCAGTCCATATTGTGGAGTTGCGGCCTTCTACAGGTTGTGCGATGGTGCCATCCAGATTCAGACCCATTGTGGCATTGGAGCCGTCATTGGTGATCTCTGTGGTAACGATCTTAATATCGCCTGAGCCTTCAAACAACTGAACCTGTACAGTATTGGTCAGGTCAACGCCGTAATGGGGAACAGCATTGAAGTCAACTACGAATATCTGGCTTCCGGGGGTACCCTGAGTCCAGTAAGAAATGGTACCTGCACCACAAAATGCCGGGTTCCAGTCATTCTGGCCAAAGAAGATACTGGCAGGATATGCACCATTGGGCAGCAATTGACCAGCGCAACAAGCACTCAGAGTTGTGCCGCTGAAGTTCATATAACCGTTGGAGCCGATATAGGCGTTGGTATATGGTGTGCCGTAAAAGTCAAAGGTGAATCCCATGCTGATAGCTGCTGAAACTTCATCATCTGAAAGACACAATTCAGTAGCATCTTCCGGAACGGAGATCAGGCTGGAGCCGTAATCACAATCCAGGATGGTATATCCGTAGAAGCAGGATCCGTCATCTGAGTTGGCTTCCGGGTTGTAGTTGAGAGCAGCTTCGTCAGTACAACCTGGACAAACGTTGTCAACAAATACGGCATCTGAAGTGGTAGCCTCACCAGAAGCGGTACAGGAAACCACACACTGATAATAGGTAGCATCGGTCTGGGTAGTGCTGTAAGACGGGCCGGTAGCTCCGGCAATATCAGCATAGGTGATACCGTCGGCAGAACTCTGCCACTGGTAAGTGATACCTACCGCTGCAGCTACATCTACTGATAAAGTGAACACATCTGATGCACAGGTGCTTTCGGCAGTTGCGAATGCACCGCCTACTTCAGGGGTACCTGCACAATCTACATAACCACCCACATAGGTAGCATCCAGGGCTTCTTCCAGGGCATCTGCACTGAATACATGAGCCATGGCAAATGTGGTGCTTTCACCTGCTCCAAGAGCGGGTATGTAGAAGCTCATCTGCACAGCTCCGTCAACAGTGACTGAACCTGAAAGGTTATAAGGTGTAATACCATTATAGGCATCAGATACAGCACCTCCTACGGTACTGAAGCCTCCATAGGAAGGTCTCGCCTGCGGGTTGCGGGCTGCCAGTGCCAGATAACAACCATACAAAGCTCCTTCGGCCGTTACCACTGCATCCAGATCACCGCTAAAGGGCGATGATGTTACTGAATTAATGGTCACATAAGATCCAGACCAGATTTGTTCGTTATCGGGATCAATATTCCGCTTGTAATAAATATCGGAAATCGGCTCAGCGGTCGTGTTGGTCAGGGTGATCCAGGTAAGCACGTACAGGTCATCTGCATGCAGTACGCTGCGCTGGGAAATATCTACTCCGGCCACAGATCCTTCCCATAAAGCTTCTACTGAATCGCCTTCGGCTGTGTAAGAAGAAATGGAACCTGAAATATTGAAAGTTGCACAGGTTCTGTCGGTGTTGTGGTAAGAAGTTCCTGCGATCTGAATTCCCCAGCCTTCCACCGGAGATCCGGGTATGGCATAGTCGCCGCAATACTCTGGAGTACCGGCTCCCCAGCCATCCATATCTGAATCGGCAATGAAGTTCAGTCCTGTCAGACCGGTCACTTCATAACCGGCAGGAGGCGATACACTGGAAGCGTAAGCGCCGCATTGGTTCAAACCAGCTTCCACATAAGTACCCTGCAGGTATGCGTCGCCGCCTACTAGCTGGGCCTGTGTTAAGGAAGCTGTAAAAAGAGAGAGTGACATAGCCACCACACCCTTCAGGTACAGTTTTTTCATACAGTTCTATTTAGTTTTAAGATGAGTACCTTAAATGTACCGCTTATTTTTCCGGAATGTCAAAAAAGTGTCAGCTGTCCAGCTTATTTTTCCATTGTTGAATAAGCAGTAACGCCTCAATAGGAGTGAGGCCGTTGATATCGAGCTCGTCCAGTTCTTTACGGATGTCGTTCCAGACCGGATCTTCCATCCCGAATATGTTGAGCTGCATGGGTTGTGCAGGAATAGTACCCAGCTTTTTTTTCAGGTTCTCTCCAATGTGTTTCTGCTCCAGTTCTTTCAGGATGCCATCGGCACGACCTATGATCTCTTTGGGCATACCTGCCATCCTGGCTACATGAATACCAAAGCTGTGCTGGCTGCCGCCTTTGGTAAGCTTTCGGAGGAAGATGACCTTATTACCCGATTGCCTGGTGGCGATGTGGTAGTTCACGATGCGGTCAAAGCGATTCTCCAGCTCGTTCAGCTCATGATAGTGGGTGGCGAACAATACCTTGGCCGACTGTTCCCGCTGATGCAGATACTCACACAGACTCCAGGCGATGGAAATGCCATCATAGGTACTTGTTCCTCTTCCTATCTCATCCAGAATGACCAGACTCCGGTCACTCAGGTTGTTCATGATGCTGGCAGTCTCTGTCATCTCCACCATAAAGGTGGACTCGCCGGAAGAAATATTATCTGAAGCACCTACTCTGGTAAAGATCTTGTCAACCAGACCGATCTCAGCAGCTTCGGCAGGAATGAAGCATCCCATCTGCGCCATACAAACATTGAGAGCCGCCTGTCGAAGCAACGCAGATTTACCGGCCATATTTGGCCCGGTCAGAATGATGATCTGCTGAGATTCAGGGTCCAGCAGCAGGTCATTTGGAACAAAGGCTTCGCCTACCGGCAGATGCTGTTCTATGACCGGATGACGACAGGCACTCAACCACAATTTGTACCCATCATTCACCAGAGGCTTTCGGTAATTATGGAGTATTGCTACCTCAGCGAAGTTAAGAAGGCAATCAACCGTGGCCACTACTGCGGCATTAGACAGGATCTGCGGCAGGTATTCACCTACTGCCAGCAGAAGCTCTTCATACAATTGCTGTTCGATGGACTGTATTCTGTCTTCAGCACCCAGTATTTTTTCTTCGTATTCTTTTAATTCTGGTGTGATATACCGCTCGGCATTGGTCAGGGTCTGCTTGCGAATCCAGGTATCAGGTACCTGATCCTTATAGCGGTTGGTTACTTCCAGGTAATACCCGAACACATTATTGAAGCCGATCTTCAGACTGCTGATGCCAGTCTCTGCTGCTTCCCTTTGTTGAATGCGCACCAGATATTCTTTCCCGCTTTGCCCGATATCACGCAACTGATCCAGCTCAGCCGAAATGCCCGGCTTGATGACGTTGCCCTTATGCAATTGTACCGGAGCTTCTTCTTCCAGGGTATCTTCCATGCGCCGGCGAATATCGGCACAGGGATGCAGCCTGCCGGCCAGTTGTCTGACAGGTTCTGCAGCTGACTCCTGCAGGTCAAGTGCCAGCTGTGCCACTGCATCCAGAGAACGTTTCAGTTGCACCACTTCCCGGGGATTGATCTTTCGCATACTCAGCTTGCTGGCCATTCTCTCCAGATCGCCGCAATGTCTCAGCTGCGTGGCAATGCCTGCAGAGAGGTCTCTTTCCCTGACCAGTTCTTCCACCAGATCCAGGCGGTTTTTGATCCTGCTCAGATCTTTCAGAGGCATCAGGATCCAGCGCTTGAGCAACCGGGTGCCCATGGCGGTGATGGTATGGTCCAATACATCAAAAAGACTGCTGCCGCCTTCCATGGATGGATGCAGGAGTTCCAGGTTGCGAACGGTGAACCGGTCAAGCCATACATGCTCTTCTTCTGCCAGCCGCGAAATGGACCGGATATGCTCGAGGTTGCTGTGTTCTGTTTCACCCAGATAATGTACAGAAGCACCTGCTGCCCGCACGGCTTCTGTCATGCCGTCAATACCAAAGCCCTTCAGGGTAGTGGTATCAAAATGCCGAAGTAGTTTCTCTCTGGCATGGTCTTCGGTAAAGGCCCAGTCTTCCAGGGCAAACAAATAGAAACGTTCGCCAAAATGTTGTTTGAATAATTTTTGCTGAGCTTTTTCCACCAGCACTTCCGCCGGCTGAAAGGTGAACAGGAGTTTCTCCATCGCATCACGTCCGCCTTCTGCAACCAGAAACTCGCCTGTACTGATATCCAGAAAACTTACACCCATGGCTTCCTTTCCGGCATGCCAGGCAGCCAGGTAGTTGTTGTTGCCGGAGTCCAGGAGTTTATCGCCTGTGGCAAGGCCGGGAGTTACCAGTTCGGTGACCCCCCGTTTTACGATCTTTTTAGTGAGTTTGGGGTCTTCCAGCTGATCGCAGATGGCTACCCGATGGCCACTTCTCACCAGCTTGGGAAGATAGGTGTCCAGGGCATGGTGCGGAAAGCCGGCCAGTTCTACATGTGAAGCTGAACCATTGGCACGTTTGGTCAGAACGATCCCAAGAATGCGGGAGGTAAGAATGGCATCACTGGAAAAGGTCTCATAGAAATCGCCTACACGAAACAGGAGGATAGCATCGGGATATTTTGCTTTGATGCTGTTGTACTGTGCCATCAAAGGTGTTTCCTTGCCGCCCTTCATGCCGGCAAATATAGCCAAAGCAAGAGGGATGCACCCATTATCCTGTTCCGTCATTTCCTGCCGGAGCAAGTCAGGAATATCCTGATTGTGCTGCTTTTCTGTCTGCATTTGCACCAGCAGGTGTTGACAGAAACAGCCATGAACAGGAGCGCTCCAGCAATAAACACCTTACCTTTGCACCGAAATAAGAAAATCAATAATCTAATTGTATAATGATGAAAGAAGTAGTGATCGTATCAGTAGCCCGCACCCCCATTGGAAGTTTTGGCGGTGGTCTGGCTTCTCTGACAGCGCCAAAACTGGGTGCAGTGGTCATCAAAGCAGCTCTGGAAAGGGCCGGTATCAGCGGTGATCAGGTCAATGAGATCTTCATGGGTAATGTGTTGAGTGCAGGTATTGGCCAGGCGCCTGTAACGCAGGCCATGCTTGCAGCCGGAATACCTGATACCACTCCCTCTACCACCATTAACAAGGTATGTGCCTCAGGAATGAAGGCCATCATGATAGGTGCTCAGTCCATCATGCTGGGTACCAATGATATCGTTGTGGCTGGAGGAATGGAGAGCATGAGCAATGTACCCTATTACCTCACAAAAGAACGCTGGGGCGCCAAACTAGGTCACCAGCAGGCTATAGACGGCATCATACACGACGGACTTTGGGATCCTTATGGCAACAAGCATATGGGTTCCTGCGGAGAGACCTGTGCCCGTGAATACAATTTCAGCCGGGAAGATCAGGACAACTATGCTGCCGACAGTTATCGCCGGGCAGCCGAAGCCTGGGAAAAAGGCTGGTTCAACAATGAAGTGGTACCGGTCAGTATCCCCCAGCGGAAAGGTGATCCCATCATCGTAGATAAAGACGAAGACTACACCAAAGTCAAATTCGACAAGCTATCATCCCTGCCACCAGCTTTCGAAAAAGATGGTACCGTGACTGCGGCCAATGCATCTAACCTGAATGATGGCGCTGCAGCAGTGGTGCTGATGAGTCGCGATAAGGCCGAAGAACTGGGCATCAAACCCCTTGCCCGCATTGCCGGAATGGCAGATGCCCAGCAGGCTCCTGAATGGTTCACTACCACACCGGCGAAAGCCATGCCAAAAGCCATTGCCCAGGCAGGCCTGCAGATAAGTGATGTGGACTATTTCGAGATCAACGAAGCGTTCAGCGTGGTGGCTCTGGCCAATATGAAAGACCTGAACATTACTCATGAACAGACCAACGTGTATGGTGGTGCTGTTTCTATCGGTCATCCAATCGGTTGTTCGGGTGCCCGCATCCTGATCACCCTCTTGTCTGTACTGCAGCAAAAGGAAGGCAGATACGGTTGTGCAGGTATCTGCAATGGTGGTGGCGGCGCTTCTGCTGTGGTGATCGAAAAACTGTGATCCTGCAATAATTGAGGAAACAACTCATTATATATCCTGATACTTTTTGCACCGCAACGGGTATCAGGATTTTTTCTGCCATGAAGAAACAACTCTTGTTACTGCTGCTGTTGGCTACCGGTTTGGGGCTTGCTTTTGCACAACCGGAAGGGGAAGACCTGGAGTCCATCAGAAAACACGAAAAGACCCTGCAGGTATTGGGCGATTCAGTGGTGCAGTCTTTTGACTGGGACATGCGGGAGCAGGCCTGTATCCAGATGGTCAAGACACTGGTGAAAGCCCTGAAGATCCCCGGCTCATTCGATTACCCTTTTGATTCTGTTCCAACCGTATCTATCGTTTATCCGGATAACAGAGACTTTCGCATCATCACCTGGCAGATGGAATTGAAGGATCTGTCTCACCGCTATTTCGGTGCTATCCAGATGCACAGCGATTCACTGGTGCTTTTTCCGCTCATTGATATGAGTATGTTCATTCCGGGCATAGACAGCGTTATCCTGGATCAGGATAACTGGTTCGGGCAGCTGTATTATGATGTGCAGGAGTTTAAATTTAAAAAAGAAAGATACTATCTGCTTTTTGGCTGGGATGCGAATGACATGTGGAGCAATAAAAAGATCGTGGATGTGCTCTGGTTCGATGAAGGAGGCAAGCCAAAATTTGGTAAGCCGGTATTCGAGATAGAAGAAGGCGACATCAGAGATCGTGTCATCATCGAATATAAGGAGGATGCTTCACCCGCAATGGTCTGGGATGACAGGCTGAACATGATCATCTTTGATTATCTGCAGCCCGAAAACCCGCTGTCAGAAGGTATTTATATGACCTATATTCCCGATGGTACTTACCAGGGGTTCTACTTTGATAAAAAGAAAAAGCACTGGATACTGCAGCGTGTGGTCTTTGATCAGACCCTCGACAAGGCACCGATCAACAAGCCGAAACAGAAAGGGGAAGATCCGAATCTTTATAA
>ERZ795053.273-NODE-273-length-65198-cov-18.283377_pt1 | contig 65198 bp, 49 predicted proteins | sample MGYA00375137_ERZ795053 | MGnify/ENA primary metagenome ERZ795053 (study PRJEB30182, sample SAMN05720284) | activated sludge metagenome | isolation source: Anaerobic digester | place: Hong Kong | collected 2014-12-17 ...
CAGACATCTTTTCGCTGTTCCCCAATCCGGCAACAGAGCAGGTAACCCTGGCGAGCACTTTGTTGCAAGAGGTGCATTTTACTATTTACACCCTCGATGGCAGGTTCATAGAATCGGGCACCTTTACCGGTAGCAAGGTATGTGGCATAGCACACTACACCCCGGGGCTGTATTTGGTGCAACTACAGGCAGATGGGCAACAACAAACCATCAAGTGGGTGGTGGAATAGGTTGATCGATGAATGTCGCTCCACTGGAGCCCGTTGGAGCTACATAACATTTATTATTAAGTTTATGGGAGATCATGTTGACCCCGTGGTGGTCAAATATGTATAACCCTCATGTGTAACTTGCCCCCCAACCCTAAAAGGGTTGAAAAAAAACTGCCCCAACGAAGGCAGATACGTAAATTCCTAGCCCGTATGGAGGCGATACCCCCGCCGGTATAGAAGATGATCATACAAAATAAGTATAATAATAATATATTCTATAATATTTATTCTACAAAAAAATACCGGCGGTGTAAAGCCGACAGCCGGACCAAGGCAACTGGACAGCACCGGATAAATTGCTTCACCATCAACCATACCCCATCAAAAAACTGCTACTTCCATTGGCGACAGTCAATCCCGCGATACAAATGCAGCGCAGCAAAGCAAGCCAGCAGTTGTTATGCGGGACTCATCTCCCCACCATCTCCTCCGGCTTCACCCACGCATCAAACTCTTCGGCGGTAAGGTAGCCCAGTTGAATGGCGGTCTCTTTCAGAGTAGTGCCGTTCTTGTGTGCTGTCTGGGCGATCTCAGCTGCCTTGTAGTACCCGATCTTCGTGTTGAGAGCGGTCACCAGCATCAGGCTGTTGTATAGGTTGTGGTCGATATTGTCCTGGATGGGTTCGATACCCACAGCGCACTTGTCGTTGAAGGAGCGACATACATCGCCGATGATGCGGGCACTGTGCAGGAAGTTGTAGATCATCACTGGCTTGAACACATTGAGTTCGAAGTGACCGTTGGAACCTCCGATGTTGATGGCCACGTCATTGCCCATCACCTGGGCAGCCACCATGGTCATGGCCTCACACTGGGTGGGATTGACCTTGCCGGGCATGATGGAAGAACCGGGTTCGTTATCGGGTATGTGGATCTCGCCGATACCGCACCTCGGACCACTGGCCAGCAGCCTGATGTCATTAGCGATCTTCATCAGACTCACAGCCACCATCTTCAATGCTCCGTGTGCTTCCACGATGCCATCGTGTGCTGCCAGTGCTTCAAACTTGTTGGGAGCAGTCACGAAGGGCAGGCCTGTCAGCCTGGCGATGTTCTCAGCCACTTTTACGGCATACCCTGTAGGTGTATTGATACCGGTTCCTACAGCTGTGCCTCCCAATGCCAGTTCGCTCAGATGGGTGAGGCTGTTGCGGATAGCTCGCAACCCGTGATCCAGTTGTGCTACATATCCGCTCAACTCTTGTCCGAGGGTAAGGGGAGTGGCGTCCATCAGGTGCGTACGACCGATCTTCACCACATCCATGTAGGCTTCTGATTTTTGTTTCAGTGTATCCCTGAGGGTCTCGATGCCGGGGATGGTCACCTCCATTAATATCTTATAGGCAGCAATGTGCATGGCAGTAGGGAAAGTGTCATTGCTGCTCTGCGATTTGTTGACGTCATCGTTCGGGTGAACGGACTTCTTCTCATCTGTGAGTGAGCCTCCGTTGAGCACATGTGCCCGGTATGCCACCACTTCATTCACGTTCATATTGCTCTGCGTGCCGGAGCCGGTCTGCCAGACCACCAGCGGAAACTGATCATCCAGTTTTCCTGCCAGGATCTCATCGCATACTTCGCCGATGAGTTTACACTTGACATCATCGAGCACACCCAGCTCATTGTTGGTGATGGCAGCTGCTTTTTTCAGATAAGCGAAAGCACGGATGATCTCCTTCGGCATCCTGTTGATGTCCTGCGCAATGGGAAAATTCATGATGCTGCGCTGGGTCTGTGCGCCGTAGTATGCATCAGCAGGAACCTGAACGGTTCCCATCGTGTCTTTTTCGGTTCTATAGGTAATCATCAGTAAAGTATAATTTAGTTATAGATTGAAATGTGATAAGTGAGCGGTGAATCCCGTTTATCTCCGATTAACATCGGGATAAGGCGGGAAGTGAACCCGATCAGGATCAGGAGTGAATGGTTGCTCACTTTGGATTTGTTCTTCATATTGTTCTGATCAGTCCGCTTAAACCACGAAAAGTACTTTTCATGGACTGTTCAAGGGTTATCAATAATTCATGATTCAGAGAATACAGATCATCGGCAATGTCCAGAGCAGCATCGACCTCTACCACACTTCCTCTTGAGATCTCGAAGTATCTTTTGCGTTCGGATATGGATTTTCGTGATGCTCCTTCCGCAAGATTAAGGTGAACAGATAGCGCAGCTCTTCTGATCTGCATGGAGAGGTTGTATTTCTCTTCTTCCGGAAGATCTGCCGTCAATCGGTAGCAGTCCATAACAAATCTTCTTGTGGATCTATATACATCCAATTTGGTATGAGCTAAGTTCAAAAACATGGTTAAGCATTTGATGAGCTCCAATGTTAATGAAAAAAATATCTATTTAATAAAAAATATAAATCATCTTGTCAGGATCTCACCCCTCACTTCCTGCATTCGCAGGATTCACCCATCACGCACGCTTCAGCGTGCAATCGCTTCCCGCATCTTCTCGCCCAGCACTGCCGGTGTTTCGGCCACATGAATGCCGCAGGCCCGCATGATCTCCATCTTCGCAGCAGCAGTATCGTCCTTGCCACCTACAATGGCGCCGGCGTGACCCATGGTTCTTCCTTTCGGTGCCGTTTGTCCGGCAATGAAACCCACCACCGGTTTGGTGCCGTTCTCTTTGATCCACTGAGCAGCCTGCGCTTCCATGGTACCACCGATCTCGCCGATCAGGATGATCCCTTCGGTATCGTCGTCGGCCATCAGCAACTTCACTGCATCGAGGGTAGTCGTTCCAATTACAGGATCTCCGCCAATACCTATGCAGGTGCTTTGTCCCATTCCCGCCTTGGTCACCTGATCAACCGCTTCATAGGTCAGCGTGCCGGAACGGGAGACGATACCGATGTGGCCTTTTCTGTGTATGAAACCGGGCATGATACCCACCTTGGCTTCACCAGGGGTGATGATGCCCGGGCAGTTCGGACCTATCAGTGTACAGTCGCGGTCCTGGATATAGGCCTTGGCCTTTACCATATCCTGAACCGGAATGCCTTCAGTAATGGCCACAATGACCTTGATACCGGCTTCAGCAGCCTCCATGATGGCATCTGCAGCAAATGCCGGTGGAACGAAAATGATGGATGTATTGGCACCTTCTTTATCAACGGCATCGGCCACGGTGTTGAATACCGGCTTATTCAGGTGTTTGCTACCTCCTTTGCCCGGCGTGATTCCACCCACAACCGGAGTGCCGTATTCGATCATCTGTTCGGCGTGGAAGGTTCCTTCCTTGCCTGTGAATCCCTGTACAATGACCCTCGAATAACTGCCAACCAATACGCTCATGAATGTATATTTTGCGCCGCAAAGATAGGGCATAAAAGGCACGCATCCTGCTAAAACATGCAGGAATATGATCACGCGGGAGGTGGTTGAAGCACGGTGCCTGCTGCCAGCCAGTTACCGCCGTCCTGCTGTTCGCTCGTATCTTTTCGCTGCGCTGCAAGGATACCCGCTGCCATCAGGGCTATGATGCCCGGCAGCTGCTTCGTTGTGACCGTTATTTTTTCTTCGATGATTTCGCCAGCGGATTGAAGGCCAGTGCCCGGTCTATCCAATGGTGCAGGCTGCTGTCGCTGTCGATCGCCTCTCCGGTAGCCATCAGAAACCCTTTCATCGGTTTTCCGGTGAACACCATATGAGCAATTCCAGGCTCCTGCAGGGCAGTTTCCATTTCATCCGGATGGATGCGTATCATCATATCATCTCCGATGATGCCCACACACATCTTGTCATTCACCATAAAGGTGAGACCGCCCATCATTTTTTTTTCTTCCGCCTTCACCTTTTTGCTCCTGAAGTGAGAACGGATGCGTTCGGCCAGGTATTCGTCGTAAGCCATGCCTATTGAATGCTTATTTTGACTGACCTGAATTGTGAGTCTGCAACCTGAACGAAATAGATACCTGCAGGAAGCAGATGCTTGATTGTTGTTTGTCCGGCATCCAGTATTCCTCTCATTAATGATCCTCCCTGCAGGCTGATGATTTGATACTGGATATGATCAGGTGCATTCGGATAGCTGATAAGAATTTGTTCTGAATTTGCCTGTACTGTCCACCCGTCTGAAGGTTGGGCTGCACTTGCCTGAGTAGCTGAATCAAATCGAAACGACTCACTATCAACAAACAAGGCATCATCGGGTGCGGCAGCGTTTCCAACCAGGAGTACCTGGATATAATAGTCCTGGTCATAGACCAAAGTATCGCCATTTGTGTCAAGCATTTCTGCAGGCAAGGTGACTGAAAAAGAGGTTGATCCATCCGGTATCTGGTCATAGTAGCTTGTAGCCGGAAGGGTCTTGATGGAGGCAATGGATGGAAGGTCATCTATTGGACTGATGCATATTCGGTAGTGATCTGTAATAAGGGGGTTGGAATCAGTGAATTGAACAGTAAGATCTGAAGCAAGGGCATTGTTTGCAGTTTGAAGGTAGGATAATGCAATATCCTGAATAGCGGTTTGCAGCCTAATAGGTGTATAGGTGCGCACCAGGGTTGTATCAATACCACTTTCTTCCATTGGCATGGTCAGTAAGTACAAATGATAAAACACATTGTTAGTTATTGCAGTGCCATCCCATGTAAGGTGGCCGGCATCAAATTGACCGGTATAGGCCAACGATCCGTCTGGACTGATCTCAACATAGTGATCTTCATTCAATAGAAGAAGTTCTTCAGTGGTAGGAATAGAAGGTGATGAGACCGGATGTATAAAAACACGGTATTTGCTTACCTGCTCATCATAAGTGGCTGCCTGGATGGAAAACTGAAGATCGGCACCAGTAAGATTGTCTCCAATGTCTTGCAATTGGATGAAAATAGGATGCACAGAATCCACAACCTCAACTGTTACAGGCACATCGGGGTTCTCTGCCAGACCCGCTTCATGAATATACATATGGGTATTATAATTGCCTGCACCCGTACCTTCCTGTATCAGAGACAACCGAACCCATCCGTAATACAGGCCTTCCGGTTTATTTAGCTGAAATGGAAAAATGCCGGTAGCTATATGGTTTTCACCAAATGCAAAAGAAGTGCCGCAATAGTTATTGAAATAGTATAGCTGGCCGGTAAGATCATCAAATTGAATAGTTTCATCAATTGCAGCTCCGGATGTAACTGGCAATGCCATCTTTCTCGAATAGGTGCCGTAGCATCCTGTTCCCATAACTGAATAGTATCCTGCTGAAGCATCTCCGAGTGGCTGCAGTCTTGCATTCACAAGAGCCAGTTGAGAATAACTGCTGAAAAGCCTGGTTATTTGGAATTGAATATCATATAACCCATCAGCATCAAGATCCAGGGAATAAGAATCTTCCGTAAAAGCTCCTCCTGCAACCAAATGGATATCAGGATCAAGTGGTATAGAAATTACCTGGGCACTGGCCGCAGCTGGAAGCGCAAGGAAGGCATGCGCCATACTGGAATAGATACCTGATCTCTTGTCTTGCTTCATCTCCAATACATTAAACAATAAAAATGAATTGAATTAACATATCTAAAATAAAAAAAACCTGGCGTTCATCCAGGTTTTTTTCTGTGGAGGTTATAATTACTTGGCAAATGACACAGCCCGCTTTTCCCGTATCACGGTCACCTTGATGTGTCCGGGATACTGCATTTCGTCCTGGATCTTCTGGGCGATCTGGAAGCTCAGGTCTTCAGATTTCTTATCGTCCACCTTTTCGGCTTCAACTATTACCCGCAGCTCGCGACCGGCCTGGATGGCAAATGCTTTCTCCACTCCGTCATAGGCCATGGCCAGGTTCTCCATTTCCTTGATGCGCTTCAGGTAGCTTTCCAGTATCTCTCTTCGGGCTCCGGGACGGGCACCGCTGATGGCATCGCAGGCCTGTACGATGGGAGAGATCACATAGGTCATCTCGATCTCATCATGGTGGGCTCCTACAGCATTCACAATGGCAGGATGTTCACCATATTTTTCGCACAGCTTGGCTCCGAGAAGGGCATGAGACAATTCTGATTCTTCTTCCGGCACTTTACCGATATCATGCAGCAAACCGGCACGTTTGGCCAGCTTGGGGTTGAGCCCCATCTCTGCCGCCATGGTGGCACACAGATTGGCAGTTTCCTTGGAGTGCATGAGCAGGTTCTGGCCATAGGAAGAACGGAATCTCATACGACCCACCATTCTGATGAGTTCATTATGCAGACCTGAAATACCCAGCTCGATAACCGTTCTTTCACCGATCTCCATGATGTGCTCTTCCATCTGCTTGCGTGTCTTGGCCACCACTTCCTCAATTCGGGCCGGGTGGATACGACCATCGGCCACAAGTCGCTGTAATGACAGGCGGGCCACTTCTCGGCGCACCGGATCAAAACCAGAGATGATGATGGTTTCCGGTGTATCATCCACAATGAGTTCTATACCGGTTGCTGCTTCCAGCGCACGGATATTCCTGCCTTCCCGCCCGATGATCTGACCTTTCTGATCGTCGCTGTCCAGGTTGAACACAGAAACGGTGTTCTCAATGGTCTGCTCAGCTGCAGTGCGCTGTATGGTCTGGAGAATGATCTTCTTGGCTTCCTTGTTCGCCTTGAGTTTTGATTCTTCCATGATCTCTTTGACATGGGCCATGGCCTGGTTACGGGCCTCATCCTTGAGGGTCTCTACCAGTTGGGTCTTGGCTTGCTCTGCCGTGAGTCCTGCGATCTGTTCCAGCTTGGCCACGTGCTCACTGTAGGCCTTTTCCAGCTCTGTTTTCTTGACACTGACCAGTTCGAGTTGTCTGTTCAGATTTTCGCGAACACTGTTTGCTTCGTTCTCTTTTTTCTTGAGGTTTTCTCTTTCCTGCGCCAGTTGTTTTTCGCGGTTCTTCATCCGCAGTTCCTGTTCTTCCAGCTTGCCCAGCTTGCTGACCCTTTCAGTCTCGATCTCGGCTTTCATCTGGAGGAATTTCTCTTTGGCTTCCAGCAGCCGGTCTTTTTTCAGATTCTCAGCTTCTGTAGTAGCTTTTTCTTTCAGCAGACTGATGTCTTTCTGTGCAGCGCTCAGCATATCGGCAGCATCTTTCCGTGCCTGTTCCAGTTCAGCAGAGCTTTTGCTGAAGAACAGCCTGCCCAGAAGGAGTCCGATCAGCAGCCCCCCGCCAGCACCTATCAATACGCTCATAATGTCCATACCTGTGGTTTTATAGTGACAGGCTGGTGTAATAAAGGCAGGCGAACCGTGTGTCAGGTTACCTGTCAGCTGTGTTGCTGCAGGCTTTTTTGCAAATGATCATCCAGGTCTGTGAGTGCTTCCAGAATGGTATCCTGTAATCCGCTTAGGCGGTTTTCATTGGTTTGTGAACCAACTGCCAGTGTAAGGGCATACATGGCCAGATAATCCTGTTTATCCTTGCCTGCAAATTGTCCCTGCAGGTCTTTCACATGCTCTGATATTTCTCTTGCGGCACTGCGAACGGCCTCTTCCTCCTGCGGTTTGATCTTCAGCCGGTAGGGTCGGTCGCAGATAGTAACATTTATATGGATGACATCCTGATCTTGCACAATCCGGTTTTACCTTCAGATACACCAGTACCTAATCTTCCAAAAATACAGAAATTCCGGATATGCAAATGCCCTGTTCAGGCTTCAAGTCTCCTTATACAGGAGTCAATCTCCTTGATATAGGTGTTGATTCGACGCTTTACTTCTTCCTGATCTTCAGTACTTTCTGCAGGTTCATTGTCCTGCAGCCTGATCAACTGCGCAGTCTTGAGCACATCCATTTCTTTCCGCAGCTGATCAATGGCCTGATTCTTCTCTGCTACTTGTGCACGAAGGGTGTCCAGTTGGTTCTTCAGCAAAGCGGTTTCCTGACGGCTGGCCTGCAGCAGCCTGAGCAGCCGGTCTGCATTGGCACGTATGGATTTCAGGCTGTCTGTGATCTCTTTCATGTGCTGCGTATGGTGGCTCCTGTTTCTTTTTCCAGTGCTTTGATGACCCGGTTCACACTTGCTTCCACTTCTTTGTCTGTAAGGGTTTTGGTATCATCACGGAAGGTCAGGCCAATGGCATATGACTTTTTGCCCTGCAGTTTCTCCCCTTCATAAACGTCAAAGAGCACAACATTCTGCAACAGATCGCCTGCTGTTTGCCGTGTCACGGACCGGACCTTGTCAAACGATACTTCCGGTTCCAGGATGAGTGCCAGATCTCTTCTAACTTCAGGATACTTTGGTAAGGTATGCATGGTCAGGTCTTCACTGCGGCCATCCAGCCATTTGATCCAGAAGATCTCAGCAAAATAAACCGGATAGCGAATGTCAAAAGCATCTCTGATAGCCGGTTTTACCTCTCCGTACACACCTACTACCTCCTGCCCTTTATGCAAAGCGATGGCATGTTCCAGTAGCGGATGATCTTCAAATGCTGTTTCTTCTGCTGATATATGCCACTGATTTGAAAGCAATTGAACACATGCTTTCATATCGAAAATAGTAGTTATTTCTTTGGATGTATTCCAGTTCTCCGGTTCCCTGCGCCCGCTGATCAACAAGCTCAGGGTGGATACTTCGGTGTAACTATCGCCGCTCCGGTTGAACACCTTGCCGAATTCGAAGAAGCGAAGGTCCTGTTGTTTTCGGTTGACATTATACTGAGCAGCCTCCAGATGACTGAATAAGGTGGTAGGCCGCATGCTGTCCAGTTCTGCATTGAGTGAATTCAGCAGTCTTACAACCTGATCCTGATGAGCAGGCATCCAGCGGTCCACATATTTTGATCGGGAAATGCTGTTGGTAAATACTTCATAAAATCCCTGGGCAGCCAGAAATCTGCAGGCCTGCAGTCTGATCCTTTCCAGATCAGGTTTAGGGCTCAACGAAAAAGGTGTACGAACAGCCTTGGGAAGAGGAATATGATCATAACCGTAAAACCGCATGACCTCTTCTATCAGATCGATCTCACGTGTTACGTCGTTTTTTCTGACAGGTACTTCCGTTTGCCAACCTTGTTCATCTGAGCTGACTATTTGGATGTCAAGATGCCGGAATATCAGCTCAACCGTCTCGTCTGGTATATCTGTTCCGGCAATATTCCTGAGCCGGGCTTTTCTAAGTTCAACTTTAAACGGAGAGATCTTTTCCGGATAGATGTCAACCAGGCCTCCAACGGGTTCTGCTTCGCTTGTCTGCTGAAGCAGGAACAAAGCTCTTCCCAGGGCAGCTACGGTCATCTCCGGATCGGTTCCTTTAGCGAATCTGGACGATGCATCTGTTTTCAGTCCAAGCCTTGATTCTGAACGACGAATTCCGGCGCCACTGAAAAAAGCACTTTCCAGAAAGATACTGGTAGTGGATGCGGATACACCGCTGTCCTTACCCCCGAACACCCCGCCAATACACATGGCACCCTCGGCATCACAGATCATCAGATCCTGTGCTGATAAGGTATATTCCTTGTCATCCAGACCATGAAATGTGGTCCCATCGGCTACATTTCTGACCACTATACGTTGCCCGCTGATCTTGTCCAGATCAAATGCATGCAGTGGTTGCCCAAGTTCGTGCAGCACGAGATTGGTCACGTCCACTACATTGTTGACAGCACGCATACCTATAGCTTTCAGTCTTTCCTGAATGTGCTCAGGAGATGGGCCAACCTGAATGTTGCGGATAACGATGCCGCTGTATCTCGGGCAGGCAGAATGATTCTGCACTTCTACTTCTATAGCGGGCTTTCCGTCAGGCAAAGGACTATTATCAGGAAAATCAGGATGGATGGTTCCCATTGATCTTACAGCAAGTGCAGCGCTTAGTTCACGGGCTACTCCATAATGGCTGAAGGCATCTGCATGATTGGCAGTAAGTCCTATTTCCAGCAGGTGATCTTCCAATACCGGAATGATCTCAGTAAGAGCAATACCAACCTGTGTTGCAGCGGGTAAGACCAGGATACCGTCATGGCCATCGCCCAGCCCGATCTCATCTTCGGCACAGAGCATGCCTTCACTGCTCACTCCCCGAATCTTGGCTTTTCTGATGGTAAACGCTTCTCCTGAAACCGGATGGATGGTGGTACCTACAGTGGCTACTACCACCTTTTGTCCCTTGGCAACATTAGGAGCACCGCAAACGATCTGCAGGGGAGCTTCTTCGCCGATACTGACCTGGGTAACCTGTAAACGGTCAGCATCGGGGTGAGGGCTCACAGCCAGCACCTCTCCGGTAACGAGCCCTTCCAATCCTCCTTTTACTGACCGCCACACCTCCACACTTTCCACTTCGAGACCGATGTCGGTCAGCAGTTCAGCGGCCTGATCTACAGAGACAGATGCAGGCAATAATTCTTTCAGCCAGTTCCAGGATATCCTCATTACCGGCAAAGTTAATGATTCAGGTATTTCGCTACTCCAGGTGTGAAGAGGCTGCCTGGAGCACCTCTTTATCGGTATCACTGAAATTGTGCACAAAGGCCACAATATCCAGTTTATCCGGATCCCAGGTGTCAGGAACGGAGATACTGAACTCCTTCACGAAAACCCTGCCTGCGGTCAGTTCGTCATTCAGCAGCACACCGGTTGCAGGGGTAAGCATATCTCTCAACACATGATCATGCACATAGCCGGCGTCTATACCATCATTGGTTGACTGAAGATCAACAATGCCGTTTTCCAGGATCATCACACTCAGGTGATTCACTGAGGTCACATCACTGGTGTATTTGATCGTCACCTTGACCAGTGCCTTTGCTGAGGCATCATCATATGTTGCTTCCAGGTACAGATTGCAGGCCGGAACCAGCGGCAACTGATCTTCCACATACACTGCATAATTGGATACAAACAAGGTGTACAGGGTGCCTGTGCCAAAGTCTTTACGGTCAACAAAGCCGGCAGGCCAGGCAGGGGCAGGACCCAGATAGTCATCAAGCTCTTCTGCTTCAGGGGTACCCAGATCCTGGTAGCTGTCAGAGTATGGGCCGGCAAAATAATTGTGTTCAGCTACCACTACCAGCTGATCCGGATAGGTGGCAAGTAGTTCTGCTGTAGCTTCATGGGCATCAGGGCAGTTTACACACTGAACACCTGTAAAATCTTCCAGCAATACCACCTTCGTTTGGGGGGCCTCTGCAGGTAGTTCTATGTAGGATGTATCTATCAGAGTTTCATCGACAGGAGTGAAATCAATAGCCGGCCCGATCTCTTCACAGGCAGCAAAGAGCAGTATGGCGGAGGTTATTATTATGTTTATTTTGTTCATATCAGAAAGATGTAATTAGTCCGAATTTAAGTCCGCTGAAAGCAGGCTCATACCGGCAAACACCACCGGTACAAACTATTCCTTCAACCTGCTTCACATAACTTACTGAGAAACGGTGAACTTTATGAGAGAAAACGGCAGCAATGAGCGGATAGTGCAAAGCTTCATCTGTTTTTAACGGGTCGAAATTCCACATGTCACTGGCTGTGAAAGACCATTTTGGAGCAATGTTGAATTCAACAAGACCATACACCCAGCTGCCAAAATCATGGTCGTTCTTCTGAAACTGAAACTCTGAGCGGATGGATTTTTTCCTGTCGAATTTGTAGGTGAACTCCACAAATGGAGTGATGGGTTCTACCAGTGCAGCATTTGGTTTGAATTCAAACACTGCCTGATTGTATTTTACAAGTTGCAATCCTACCAGCAGTTTGTAGGTCTTCTTGCGCATTTCCACATCAATGTACTCTTCCTGAAAGAGGAGCTCATTTTCAGGGTCTGAAATATGTGAAAAGTTGGCTGTGATGGTGTAACCTTTTGCCGGCGACCAGGTGAGGTTGGCCTGATAGCCCAGTTCTCCCAGTTCCTGTGCAACAGCCTGATAACGGGCTGTGAGCCGTAGCGAATTCTGTTTGGTCAGTGATGGCAGGTAGTTCATGATCCCGTTCAGCAGGATCTCATTGGGCGATGTGCGCACTACCCAGTTATCCACTTTGCGCACCTGACCCGTTATTCCGAAGCCTTTTGTACTGTAGGTAAGAGAAGAGTATATCGCACTTCCATCAGCATCTTCGAACTGCCCGTCGGCATCTCTGATGGCTTCATGGCTTTTGCGGGCATATTCAGCATACAAACTGAACTTCTTGTAATTGATGGTAGAAAAAGCTGACCCCAGATAAACATTGTACATGGGTACAAATCGGTCTTCCAGATCATAGCTGTTGATCGTGGATGCAATGATATCCATGTTTGACTGATCCAGGGTGCGATTAACCGCAGAAGCCCCTGGCAGAATGGTCAGCTGATCACCCAGCTGCCATACCCCTTCCGTGACCAGGCCTTTTACCACAGGCCCATACAGATCGAACTGTCGTTTGATCTTTCCGGCTACCCCTTTGACCGTCCAGTTTTCGGTGAGATGATAGTCCACTTCCAGACCAACCAGTGCATTGTCTATGCCCAATGGTCGTTCTTCATAAGAGCGGAATGTCAAACCCGTACCAAACTGGGTATAGATGTACCCGCCGGTCAGCTTCATGTCTTCAAATTTTTTACTGACGTACCATCGACCAATGCCCTGGGCCGTATAGGGGGTACCAGGGTTCAGAATATTGGAATTATTGAAGATGTCCAGTCGCAAACCGGCTTCAAAACCCCAGTCTTCTTTTTTATAATAGGTATTCAGCCAGGAATCTACAGATGACTTCAGGTTATCAAACTGTGGGGTATTAAAAGCGCCAATGGCAGAATCCCTCTGGAAATAATCGTTTTGAAGTTGAAGGTCACCGCTGATCTGCGCCACGGAAAGCAAGGGAAGAACAGCCAGTAGAATGATCAGAATAAAGCTTCTCAGCATGGTCATAGGTTTCAATCGCAAATTTAGGATTTTCAGCGTCTTGCAGCCCGGACCAAACGGCTCGGCAAACCTGAGGATGCCATTTTCATGTCATATTGAACTGCTGACCTGCATATGGGCAGACCTGACAGTATGTTCCATGGCATGAATCTTGCTGATTACAGGTACATTTGTACCAGTATAGATCCAACCATATGAAGTCACTCGCATTTTTCGCTTTATTGACCATAGGCATCTCAGCCATGGCGCAGGAATCTCTGCCTGATCTGGAACTTTATGATATTCGGGGTAACAAAGTGAATGTTACTGAATTCGGGCAGAACGGCAAGATCACCGTTTTTAATTTCTGGGCAACCTGGTGTACGCCATGTAAAAAGGAACTCAACAATATTGCAGATCTGTATGAAGACTGGGTGGCTGATTACAATGTAGAGATCGTTGCGGTATCCATTGATGATGCGAAGACAAGAGCTAATGTGGTTTCTTACGCAGATGGCCAGGGTTGGGAATACACTGTCCTGCTTGATCAGAATAAAGACCTGCAACGGTTGCTGAACGGACAGACTGTTCCATTTACCGTGATCGTAGATCAGCAGGGTAATGTGGTTGATAAGCACAGTGGCTATGTAGAAGGAGATGAATATATTCTGGAAGATAAACTCATTGAACTGAGCGGAAACTAAACTTCGTTCTCACCTGATCAGAAGCCCGCCACAGGCGGGCTTCTTTGTTAAATGCTGTTAAACAGCGTTGCGGGCTGAAACCCTTTGCCTGTGTTGCCTCGTTTCTTGTTATATATTTGACGGTCCTGAAGGAGGAGTGCAGGTCATGAACAGTAAGGCATTTAGAGGATTCATTGTTTTGTCAGCCATATTACCCGTGTTGAACGGTTGTGGGTGGCTGAACAGCAAGGAACCAACAACAGACGAAGAACGCATAGCCAGACTGGTGGAAATGGATCATGGTGCCATTCCTGTAGCCTATTTCTTTAGAAATCCTGACCAGACAGCCTACCAGATCTCTCCCGACGGGCGTTTTATCTCTTATCTGGGCCCCTATCAATCCCGGCTCAATATCTACATTCAGCATACCGGACAGCAAGACACAGTACGGCTGACAGCCGCTACTGAAAGAGATATTACCAGCTATTTCTGGAAGAATGAAAGTACCCTGATCTATCTGCAGGATAATGCCGGAGATGAGAACTACCGGATCTATTCAGTAGATACTTCTGGTACAGAAAAGGTACTGGCAGAATTCAGAAATGTTCGTATCAATGTGGTCGATGAGCTGCAGCAGAATCCCAGTGAGATCCTGATCTCCATGAATAAAAGTAATCCGGCATTGTTTGAACCATATCGCCTGGATATTAATAGCGGAGAGATAACCAGACTTGCTGAGAATAAAGATATTCAGAACCCGGTTACCAGCTGGGTGGCAGATAATCGTGGAATCCTTCGGGCTGCTGTTTCAGTAGAGGAAGGTACCACCACACACCTGTTGTACAGAGAGCAGGAAGACATGCCCTTCAGATCGCTCATTTCTTCCAATTGGAAAGATATGATCACCCCCTTGTTCTTTGATGCAGACAATACACATATCATAGCCTTGTCTAATCTTGATCGCGATAAAACAGCACTTATCCGACTGGATCCTGACAAACCTGATCAGCAGGAAATACTTTACAGCAATGAGGAGGTAGATGTCTGGTGGGCTGAGCAATCAGTTCGTACAGGAGGGGTTGCATCCATCTATTATATAACAGACAGAAAATATACTATATATCCAGATACTATATTGCACCAGGTTGCTGAGCAAGTCACTAAACTGCTGCCGGGTAAAGAAATATATATCAGCAGTTATGACAATACAATGTCTCATTTCATTGTGCGTACCTATGCTGATGTGAGCCCAGGAAATTTCTACCTCTACACGAGAAGTAACGGTCAGCTGGATCATCTGTCTTCGGTAAATCCGGAACTGGCGGCCTATCACCTTTCTCCCATGAAACCGGTCAGTTATACTACCCGTGACGGGCTGACCGTAAGCGCCTATCTGACCCTGCCGGCAACAGGAAAAGACAAACACATTCCTGTGGTCATGATGGTGCATGGCGGGCCCATGAGCCGCGACGTATGGGGATACCGTCCGGAAGTGCAATTGCTGGCAAGCCGTGGATATGCGGTCATGCAGGTTAACTTCCGTGGCTCCTGGGGTTTCGGTAAGCGTTTTACCGAAGCGGGCTTCAGAGAGTGGGGAAGGAAGATGCAGGATGATGTGTCAGATGGGGTGCAGTGGCTTATTGATAACGGTATTGCTGATCCTGATAAAGTGGCCATTTATGGTGCTTCCTATGGTGGTTATGCGGCCCTGGCAGGACTGACTTTCACTCCTGATCTGTATGCTTGCGGAATAAGCTATGTCGGGCCTTCCAACCTGTTTACCCTTCTGGATAATTTGCCTGCATATTGGGAGCCTGAGAAAGAAATGATGTATGAAACTATTGGCCATCCTAAGCAAGACTCTTCGTTGCTTTGCAAAGTGTCGCCGGTGTTTCATGTCTCTTCCATAACTGCACCATTGTTCATTGCGCAGGGAGCTAACGATGTCCGGGTTACGAAGGTTGAATCAGAACAAATGGTAGAAGCTCTTCGCAGTAAAGGTGTCGATGTGGTCTATATGCTCAAGGAGGATGAAGGTCATGGATTCAGGCTGGAAGAAAACCGGCTTGAATTCTATCAGGCACTGTGTGGTTTTCTGGAAACTTATATGCCGGCCTCTCCGCCAGATAAGCCCTGATCTTCCACAAATAAGCCGGCAATTATTCCATCGGCCAGCATCAGTGAAGGTTTGCTGATACAGAGGATGTTTCCTGAATGAACCAGTTGACCGGTTTGTATAGAATGAACAGCATTCTGCTGCAACTGATCGTACAACGGCGATCCGAACCGGAGTCTGAATGCCGACAGATCCAGTCCTTTTCTCATACGAAGCTGCAGCATTATATATTCGTTGGCCTGTTGCTCCATAGTCAGTACTTCAGACGCTGCTTCCGGCATCTGCGCCCTGACCTGTTGAATATAAAGGGTATTGTTAGACAGATTCCAGCTTCTTACCGGAGGGTCATAGGAATGTGCTGACGGTCCGAATCCCAGGTATGGTTTGCCCTCCCAGTAGGAAGTGTTGTGCCGTGAGATATGGCCGGGCCTGCAGAAATTGGATGTCTCATATTGCTCATAGCCACCGTCTTCCAACATTTGGAGCAGCAGGTAAAATTGCTCTACCATGGCTGTTTCAGATGGATGCTCATCCTGCCCGCGACGAATTCTCACTTCCATAGCAGTTTTCGGTTCAACTGTTAGTGCATAGGCACTGATGTGTTGCACAGGAAGCAGCAAGGCCTTGTCAATATTTTTCTTCCAGTCATCCGGTCCGGACCCCTGTATGCCATAGATCAGGTCTATACTGATGTTGTCAAAACCGAAAGATGCTGCTGATAGAACAGCTTCTTCGGCCATAACCCCTGTATGGTTTCTGTTCAACCTCAGTAGGTCGTTGTCGTTGAATGACTGAATGCCAATACTCAGACGATTGATACCCGCATTGCGCCATTCCTGCAAGTGCGCAGGTGTTATGTCTTCCGGATTGGCTTCCAGTGTGATCTCTGCATCTGGCACAACCCGGGTATGCTTTCTGATCCTATCAATAAGATCTGACAACTGCCTGTATGACAACAACGAAGGAGTGCCTCCGCCCAGGTATATCGTTTCTGTTGCAGGCCGGTTTTGAACGCCCAGCTTCCTGTCCATTTCCGTCTGTATGGCTTCCACCATTTCCGGCAACAGGCGCCGGTTCACACTGAAATGGAAATTGCAATAATGACAGGCCTGTCTGCAAAAGGGAATATGTATATAGATACCTGACATGTGGCGTTATCAATGAACGCTCTGATTACCTTTGAATACCTTGCGGCTAAAGTTAGTCATATTGTGCATCGGTCTGGGGTGGGCCTATACCCTGATGGCACAGGTCTATACAATTGAGAACCTGCATGAGCTTGATCTGCCCCCAAGCCTGATGAAACAACAGGGAAAGGGAGATGTCAGGTGGGTGGAAAATGTTGTGCAACACATGCGTGAAGATGGGTTCTTACTGTCTGGCAGCGAAACCATCATTGCCGGACAGGATTCGGTTACCTTACGTATCATACCCGGAAAAAGATACACCTGGGCGCACCTGTCAACTGACAGTATCGACACACAACTATTGTCTGCTGCCGGATTGAAAAAGTTCGACCCTGACGGCGCTCCTGTAAGTTACCAGGAGATTGCAGCTGCTGCCGGTCAGTTGCTTACCTACGCAGAAGAACACGGTTTTCCGTTTGCCACAGTAGAACTCTGCAGGTTAAATCTGGAAGATACCGTACTGAGCGCATCGCTTTGTTTGCAGTTGAACCGGTTCATACGTTTTGATACACTGATGGTATTGGGTAACAGTCTGCTGTCAGCCCACTACCTGGAGATCTACACTGGAATTCAGCCCGGTCAGCCTTATCAGGAATCTCTGGTTCGTGATCTGGATGACCGCCTGGATGAACTGTCATTTGTTAGGCGCACCCAGCCTTCAGTTTTAAGGTTCTCCGGTAACCAGGCCAAAGCTGTCATGTATCTGGATGTACGTAATGCCAGCAAATTCGATCTTATTGTAGGCTTCCTGCCTAATAACGAGATTACGGGAAGGCTGATCGTAACTGGTCAGGGAACCCTGGATCTGCGCAATGTTTTCGGGCAGGGCGAACGGCTCGGCATTCAGTTCAGTAAGCTGGAAAGCACAACCAAATCTTTGCAGACCCAATTCAGCTACCCGTATCTTCCTGCTTTGCCGCTTGGCATAGACGCTTCATTTGATCTGTTTCTGAAAGATTCCACCTTTCTGGAACGCAATGCAGATGTAGGTGTTCTGTACACCCTTGGCGCAGATCACTACCTGAAAGCTCTTGTCAGATGGTATAATTCTGATGTGCTGACATATGATTCCCTGCAGGTTCTGACCAGTAAGTCACTTCCCGCTCAACTGGATGTGCAACTCCGTTCCTATGGCCTGGAATGGGGTTTGTCCAGACTGGACTATTCGCCTAACCCCCGAAAAGGCTGGATGTTCTCCGTTACCGGTATGGCAGGAACACGAACCATTCGCAGAAATGCATCTATCCTGCAACTCGAAGACCCCGCAGATCCTTCTTTTGATTTTGCTACCCTGTATGACAGCCTGGATGAGCGCTCACTGACTGTTCAGTATGCCTATGATCTGCAGTATGTCTGGCCCTTGTCCGGCTCATTTGTATGGATGATGCGGGCAAGAGGAGCGTCTCAGATCAACCCCGCAGTATATGCCAATGAATTGTATCGTATTGGCGGCAATCAGTTGCTCCGGGGGTTCGATGAGCAGAGTGTGCTGGCATCAGATTACCATATACTGACCCTGGAACCCAGGTATCTCCTGAGCAGAAATGCGTATGCAGGTTTATTCACAGATGTAGGTTGGATCGCGAACCGGTCGTTGAGCCCCGTGGTGAATGATTTGCCTGTTGGCTTTGGGGCAATTTTTACCTTTGAGACCAAAGCAGGGGTGTTTGGTCTTACTTATGCATTGGGAACCCGGCAGGATGCACCCGTACTGGTAAGAAATGCAAAGATTCATTTCGGTTATATAAATTATTTCTGATTGTACAGACTGGCTTTCCTTATACTACTCTTGGTCCGGGTTGCCGGATTGCAGGCCAATGATCAGGTCATTATGCCTGCAGACAGTGCCTGGGGTATGCAGCCTTCAGACGGGACGGTTTATGCACAGCCTGTCAGAACACCCTCAGAAGAACAGGGCGAAGTGGTGATATTGCTGCTGTTGCTGCCTGTTTTCTCACTGTTTGTATTTGCATTCAGACCCTATCTGAGCACCAATCTTCTGGTTTCGGGCAGGATGCAGCTGGCAGATCAGATCATGCGTGAAAGGGAATTTTCCAGCGGATTGCCAGGCCTGGTCCTGCATGTCTTGTTTGCGGTGTCTGTCGGAGTCTTACTTTGGCATCTTTTTCCTGAAGCCGTGGCAAGCCTCCTGCCATCCGGCCATACCTGGCAGTTACTGATCCTGTTCACTGTCTGGCCCTTGTTGTATTGGTTCAGATTTCTGGTAAGCCAGGTCTTCGGGCTGATCTTCCGGATGCGGTCAGCCATCGGCCGTTTCCGCTTTCGTGCTGATATACTCATAGAAACCACCAGTTTCTTCCTGTTTCCGGTAGTTTGTCTTCTCATGCTGTCTCCTTCAGCCATGCAGGAAATCTGGCTGGCGGCTTCTGCCATAATCCTGTCAATTCTTGTGATATGGCGCTGGTATGCCCTGCTGCGGGTAGCCGGAAGTCTTGCAGGGTTTCGGGTTTCCTATTTTTTGCTGTATTTTTGCGCCTTCGAAATCGCCCCTGTTTTGGTTGTTTTTGCCCTTGTCAGCGGCCGCTCAGGACTGGATTTCTAAACCTGTGAAAATGGCACAACAGTCTGCAGACCTGAAACCGGTAAAGACTATCCTTGTCTCTCAGCCACAACCTGAGAACCCTAAAAATCCCTATGCGGATATTGAGGCCAAGTTCAAGGTCAAGATCGATTTTCGAAAATTCATCAGTGTAGAAGGTGTGCCTGCCAAAGAATTCAGAAAGCAGCGCATTGATATCAATGAACATACTGCCATTATTCTCACAAGCAGAAATGCCATTGATCATTTCTTTCGCATCTGCGAAGAACTGCGCATCAGAATGCCTGAATCAACCAAGTATTTTTGTCAGAGTGAGGCCATTGCCGTCTATCTGCAGAAGTATATTCAGTTCAGAAAGCGCAAAGTATTCTACGGGCCAAATGGCAAGGACAAGGAACTGACCGACCTGCTGGCCAAGCACATTTCCAAAGAGAAGTTTCTCCTTCCTTGTGCAACGCTTCACCAGGATGCCATCTCGGCTTTCCTGGAAGAAAAGAAGGCCAATTTTTCAGAAGCCATCATGTATGAAGCGAGATTTGCTGACCTGAGTGATATGAAGGGCTCTATCATGCATGACATGATCATCCTCTTCACCCCCAAAGGTGTAGAAAGCCTGTTTCAGAATTTTCCAGAGTTCAAACAAGGTGATACACGCATTTGTGGCATGGGAGCCGGAACCCAGAAAAGCATGGAAGATCATGGCCTGCGGGTGGACATCAAGGCACCAACTCCGGAATCACCTTCCATTTTCATGGCCATTGAGAATTACCTCGAACAATCCAATCGCAGGAAGAAGAAATAGCAACCATTTGGTGCACTGCACTGTTGAGTTGTGAAAACCTGATCATGCATCCTTTACGTTCTGACCACACCAATACACTGGTGCATGCCACCAGCCCATACCTGTTGCAACATGCCGGTAATCCTGTGCACTGGCAACAGTATGGGCCAGATGCATTTGAACTTGCACGCCAGGAAGATAAGCCTCTGCTGATCAGCATAGGCTATGCCGCCTGCCACTGGTGTCATGTCATGGAACATGAAAGTTTTGAGAATCAGAAGGTAGCTGATTTTATGAATGAAAAATTCATATGTGTAAAGGTTGACAGAGAAGAACTGCCACACGTAGATCACTACTATATGAGTGCGTGTCAGGTTATCAGCGGTCAGGGTGGATGGCCATTGAATATGTTCGTGACAGCAGATGGTAAACCATTTACCGGAGGCACTTATTACCCTCCGAAACCCGGATATGGAAGACCCTCCTGGATGGACGTGCTGGCATTTGTTTCAGATATCTGGAAGAATCGAAGGGAGGAAGTGCTGGAACAGGCAGATAAACTTTCGGCACATGTGCACCAGAGTCAGGCATCTCTGTTAACCCTGAAGCCTGAAAGTGTTGCTGACGGATCTGATACGGAAAAAATATTCCGACATCTGATGTCGCAGGCAGATGAGGTAAACGGAGGCTGGGGAGGTGCCCCAAAATTTCCGGCTGCAATGGTGTTGCAGTTCCTGATCAGGGAAGAGTGGTTTCGTCCGGATGATCAGGTCAGGAAGCATGTGCAGAAGACCTTGCGTCATATGCATTATGGTGGTATCTGGGATCAACTGGGGGGAGGATTCTGCAGATATACGGTAGATGCATCCTGGCTGATACCTCATTTTGAAAAGATGCTGTATGACAATGCCTTGTTGCTGGAGACTTATGCACTGGCTTACGGGCGATGGCAGGATCCTGAAGACCTGGAAGTGCTGAACGGTATCCTGGCCTTCGCCAACAGAGAGCTGGTTGCGCCAGGCGGAGGCTACTTTGCATCGCTGGATGCAGATGCAGAAGGAGAAGAAGGGCGATATTATGTCTGGACGAACGAAGAAATAGAATCACTTCTGGCCGATGATGCGGTCTGGTTCAAAAAGCGTTTTCAGGTTAGTGAAGACGGTAACTGGGAAGGAAGGAATATCCTGCACCGGAATCATCCCGGAGGAAAGTCTCCTTCCTCGCCCGGCCAGGAGGCGGCCATGGCTGCATTGCTGCAGGCACGGTCTGAAAGGGTAAAGCCTGCTCTGGATGATAAGATCCTCGTATCCTGGAATGGGCTTTTCCTCCACGCCATGCTCGTAGCATATCGTGCCACCAGACGTGCAGACCTGTTGCAGGCAACCCTAGATCATACCAAAGCACTTCTGGAACACTGTCATGTAGATGGTATCCTGTATCATGTATGGTGTAAAGGCCAGGTAACTGTTCCTGCAAATCTGGACGATCATGCTGCCCTGATCAGATTGCTGCTGGCATTGTTCGGAGAAACCGGTAATAAATACTGGTATGATCAGGCACTATCGTTGGCCGAGTTTGCTGTCGGGCATTTCAGTGATCCGGAGAGCCCGCTTTTTTATGATCACCTGCCAATGGAGTCGCTGCCGGTTCGCACCAGAGAAGTATTCGACTATGCCCAGCCATCTGGTAACGCACTTTTCGCACAAAGTGCGTTCACACTGTATCTCTATAGCGGAGAGCAGCGCTGGCTCGACCTGCACCATCAACTGACCTCTGCCATGCAAACAGGTATGGAACGTTTCCCGCAGGCTTGCGGGCAGTGGCTTCAGGCTGCTCAGCCTCTGCAACATCCGGTAGCAGAACTGGTCACAGCAGGCCCGGAAGCACGGTCTTTGCTGGCCGAATGTCATGCAGAATGGTATCCATTGCTTATTTCACTGCCGGTTTGTGACAGATCGCTTGAAAACATGCCATTTTCTACCGACAGATTTGATGATAATGTGACGAGGATATTCCTATGTAAAGATCATCAATGCGCAGCTCCGGTCAGCACGGTGTCAGAATATGCGAAACTCCTGAAAGCGTTTTGAGCAGCGGCAGATTATCTATACCTTTCCACCAAAATATACGCCCACTTCCGGGCGTTTTTACTTGCATCCGGATCAACATGAAGAGCAGGATACTGATTAGTGCCATATTGCTGCTGTGCAGTATGTTCCGGGCCTCCGCCCAGGACGAGCCGCAGTTTTCGCAGTATATGGCAGCGCCTGTATTGTTCAACCCGGCTGCCGCCGGTTTGGATCAGGCCTGGAACAGTGCCTTGCTGGTGCGTAACCAATGGGTAGGCTTGCCCGGAGCACCCACAACCCAGGCAATAGCCACAGAGTTGCCGGTTTACAGAATTCGGAGTGGTATATCGCTTCGGGTTATGAATGACCGTGCGGGTCAGCAGAACACTACGGTTGCCAATATCGGGTACAGCTATCAGCTGCGTGCAGGATCAGGCCTGCTGGGTTTGGGGGTACATGCCGGTATAGCCAGCAGAAGTTTGGATGGAAGCCGGCTGATAGCCCCTGACGGAAGCTACGAAGCAGGTGTTGACCACAACGACGATCAACTTCCGGTTACCCTTGTTTCCTCACTGATCCCCGATGCCGGAGCAGGGGTTTTTTTCAGGAATGAACGATTGCAGGCAGGCCTCTCAGTGACTCATCTGGCAGGTTCTTCTTTCTCATTTGATGCACCCGGCGGCAGTGCCGGCATACAATATCACCCGGTAGGCTACGTTTTCGTGTCCTGGAAAGTGCTGCAGCAAGAAAACTGGAGCCTGGAACCGGGCGTTCTTTACAAGACAGACCTTACCGAACAGATGCTGGATGCCAATCTGCTTTTCAGCTGGCGTGAGACACTTCTTGCCGGGCTGTCATTACGCAGTCTGGATGCAGGAAGAAGGGATGCACTGGTAGCTATGGGGGGCTGGAATTTCAGCAAATACTGGGGCATCCGCTACAGTTATGACCTGACCTTGTCAGCACTCAATAATGCCCAGTCAGGATCTCACGAATTGGTGTTGACCTACCGGTATCCGCTGGCACCACCAAGAGCCGGAAAAGAGATCAATAATTTGCGGTATCTGTATTATTAAAGTCTGTTGGTGAATTGGTTATTTGTTACTAATTTCATGCCCACTTTGCGGTTGAGGTAAGAGTCGGTCGCAAGGGAAAGTGTTGCTTTATATAGTATAAAACGCATATTTTTACGCCATTAAGTTGACTAACTTAGCAAGTATGAAAAGAAAGTTGTCATTTATTCCGGCATTATTCGCAGGGTCAGTGATCTTCCTGTCGGGTTGTGTTTCGTCCGACTGGGATGATTATCACGGGCAGCTGCTGGGTATGCAGGATCGCCCCGTGTGGGAGCCGATCAACCCTTACGGGATGGTCTATGTACCTTCCGGTACCCTGCACATTGGTCCGTCCGATCAGGATGTGAACAACTCTCTGTGGCAGCGCCAGAAATCCATCTCTATTCAGGGTTTCTACATGGACGACACAGAGATCACCAACAACGAGTACCGCCAGTTCGTGTTCTGGGTGAGAGACTCCATTGCCCACGTGCTGCTGGGTCACTACGCCGAACAGGAAGAAGGCTATCAGACTGAAGTGCCAGTGCTTGACTGGGACGAGGAGATCGACTGGGAAGACGATGAGCAGCGTCCAAAACTGCAGGAAATGCTTCTGCCTCCGGGCGAATACACCTACTATCGCTCTGTTGACCCCAACCGTTTGGTATATACTTATCAGTGGATCAAATGGAAGGATGCGGCCAGCAAGGAGCTGAACAAGGATCGTGAGAAGTACATCTCTGAGTTCAAGGATGAGAAGACCGTAAAGGTGTATCCTGATACCCTTGTCTGGGTGCATGATTTCACCTATTCCTATAATGAACCGATGACCCGCCAGTATTTTTCACACCCGGCTTTTGATGACTATCCGGTAGTGGGTGTCAGCTGGCATCAGGCCAATGCTTTTTCACACTGGAGAACACAATTCTGGAACTGGTGGAGGATCAAGCATGATGAGATCATAGTAGATGATTTCCGTTTGCCAACCGAACACGAATGGGAATATGCTGCCCGTGGCGGCCGAGACCTGGCTCCTTATCCATGGGGTGGCCCTTACGTGAGAAATACCAAGGGTTGCTTCCTGGCCAACTTCAAGCCCGGCCGTGGTAACTATCCGGAAGACGGGGGTTATTATACTGTGAACGTATATTCCTATGCACCGAATGACTTCGGTCTGTACAATATGTCAGGAAACGTAGCCGAGTGGACCAGCACGGCTTTCCGTGAAAATGCCTACGCCTTCATTCATGATGAAAACCCTGATATCCGTTATGATGCGGAAGACAGTGATCCGCCGGCTATGAAGCGCAAGGTGATCCGCGGAGGCTCCTGGAAAGATATCAGCTATTATATCCAGACAGGATCCCGTCACTGGGAGTTTCAGGATACTGCCAAGTCTTATGTAGGCTTCCGCTGTGTGATGCCATTCCTTGGCCGTTCAATGAGTGACTACTAATGAAAGAAATAAACCACCTGTATTTGACAACCCGGCCGTGATCGGGGAGATTTCCTTATTGTTTAACAATCATTAAAAACAAAACAAACAACAATGTCAGCTTTCTTTGAATCAGATCGTTTTAAGAGGATCAAGAACCTCATCATTGGTGTCGGTGCTTCCGTGGTACTGGTGGGCGCCCTGTTTAAGATCCTGCACTGGGAAGGTGCCGATATCATGCTCATGGTCGGTATGTTTACCGAGGCCTTTATCTTCCTCCTGCTGGGTGTACTTCCTCCGCACAAAGACTACTACTGGGAGAAGATCTATCCGGACCTCGACATCGCTCCTGAAGTGGAAGAAGCCAAAACCGGAAAGAAACTGAACAAACTGGAACCCAAGAAGAGTGTAACCCAACAGCTGGATAACATGCTGGAAGAAGCTCAGGTGGAACCATTAATGATAGAACGACTGGGTGAAAACCTGCGCAAGCTGGGTGAGAACATCGAAAAACTGTCTGATGTACAGGATGCAGCTGTAAGCACCAATGAATACAGCAGCAAGGTGAAGGAAGCCACTGCAGCAGTTACTGATATGCGTGAAGCATACAACAGTGCTGCAGCAGCCATGTCTCAGATAACAGCTTCTTCTGTAGATACCACCAAGTACCACGAGCAGGTACAGATGGTAACAAAGAACCTGAGCCAGCTCAATGCTATCTACGAACTTGAACTCCAGGATACCAATAATCATCTGAAGGCTATGAACCGTTTCTATGGCAGCCTCAACTCTGCTATGGATAACCTGAATGAGTCACTGACCGATACCAACAAGTACCGCGAAGAGATCTCCAAACTGTCAGGTAACCTCGCCTCTCTGAACCGCATCTATGGCAACATGCTGAATGCGATGAACATGGGCGCCGGAAATACCGCCAACTGAAAACCTCAGGAATCGATTATTCACAAGTAAAAAGGAGTTAAAAAATGTCTATTCCTAAGGAACCACGCCAGCTCATGATCAACCTCATGTACCTGGTGCTTACAGCGCTGCTTGCGCTGAACGTTTCCGCGGAGATCCTGAATGCTTTCAATCTGGTGAACAAGGGTATCGGTAATACCAATACCATCCTGCAGGATAAGAACAACCAGATCGTAGCCGGTATTGCCGGCAAGGCAGATGAAGGTGACGATCCGCGGGCTAAGGATATCGCCAAGGATGCTGCAGGCATTCAGAAGGTAACCGCAGATTTCTACGCTTATGTGGAAATGGTCAAGGATTCATTGATCAGTTACACCGGAGGTATGATCGAAGACAAGCATCATCCCGGCCAGGAAAAACTGAAAGGTGAAAGCGATACTGAAAGACCTACCACGCTGCTTATTAATAAAGGACTCGCTACTGAGCTGAAGACCAAGATCGAAGAGACCCGTCAGGAGTACGTGAAACTGCTCCAGAAATGGAACGGAGAAGGTAAGGTCAACCAGCTTACACTGAATGTGGAAGATGGTGGTGGTGAGCAGGGACTTAGCTGGGAAGAATCCAACTTCTATAAAGTACCTGCCGTTGCTGCTGTGACCATCCTCACCAAGATCCAGAATGATGCCAAGAGCGCAGAATCAACTGTGCTGGAACACATGGCCAATCAGATCGATGCAGCCAAGATCAAGTTCAATAAGATGACTGCCATGGTAACCGCTCCTACTTCCTATGTGAAGCGTGGAAACGAGTACACCGCTGATATCTTTATTGCAGCTTCTTCTGACCAGGCTCAGATCGAAGTGTACACCGGCTCTTTTACTGCAGCAGTAAAGAAAGATGAATTCGACCAGTTCATTGAATTGGAAGGATCTGCACCACCACTCAACAACCCTCAGAAAATTGATGTGGTTGGTGGTATGGGTAAGATCAAGGAAACTGCCGGCGGCCAGCGGAATTTCCAGGGTGTGATCAGCATCCCGGATCCTGTGAAGCCCGGTAACTTCAAGTTCTATCCGTTTGAATTTGGTTATGAGACATTCGAGGTTGGTGAAGCCGTTGTGTCTCCAACAGCCATGAACGTTCTTTATATTGGGGTGGACAATCCCATTAAGATCTCTGTGCCCGGTTATACCTCTGATAAAGTGACCGCCTCAGGTTGCGGTATCAGCAAGGTGAAAGGTGAAGAGTATGTGGCTCGTCCTTCCAATGTGGGTAAGGAGAACATCAACGTGACCGTGAATACAGGCGAAGGCACCAAGAGCCACAGCGCTGAATTCCGTATCCGTCGTATTCCTGACCCGTATCCCTACTGTGGAACTTCCAAAGGTGGTACCATGCGTATCGGCGAATTCAAGCAGGTCAGTACCATCGTAGCCAAGAACCCTGACTTCGTATTCGATATCAACTATCAGGTAACAGGATTTGAAATGGTGTACGCTCCCCGGAGTGGTGGTAACGTCGTTTCCGATGTGTCCAACAATGCCAAATTCTCTAAGCTGATGGACGATATCAAGACGAAAGCCAAGCCCGGCGATACCATAGTATTCCCGCGTATCTCTGTGAAGATGCCGGATGGTACGACCCGCCAGGTGAGCCTTTCATTCAAACTGATCGGTTAAAAAAACAGCAAGTATGAAAACAGTAATCAGGTCGGTATTTGCATTGGTGGTGATCTTCACCGCTACTGCTGCCATGGCGCAACCAACTTCCGAAGCCAAGCGTGACAGAGCCTATGACAGGGATCTGCTGCCACAGCGGGAAGTGATTCCCTATGACCATATCCGTGAAGCAGATGTGTTCTGGGAGAAAAGGGTTTGGCGCCAGCTGGACTTTCGCGAAAAGATGAACCTGCCATTTACCTGGCCGGTAGATCCTTTCATGGATTTCATCTACAAGGCTATCATGAACGGCGAGCTGACTGCCTACAGCCCTTTGTATGATGATTTCGGCGAAGGAACCGCCCTGACCATCGAGGATATCAAGAACAAATACGAAGGTGTGGATACTACCTACACCTATGATGATGAGACCTACGAGGAAAAGATCCTCCTGATTCCGCGTCAGTTCGACTATCAGAACATTAAGAAGATGCAGATCAAGGAAGACTGGATCTTTGACGAAGAAACGTCCACCCTGGTGGTGCGAATCATGGGTATGGCTCCTATCATTGAACGTATCGATCCGTTTACCGGCGAACCCATCGGTGATGAGATCATGTTCTGGCTGTATTATCCCGATCTGAGGAATATCCTGGTGCGCCATGAGGTGTTCAATGAGAAGAACAGTGCACGTTACATCACCTTTGAAGATATCTTTGAAATGCGTTATTTCAGCAGCTATATCATCAAGGAAGACAATGTGTATGACCGCTTCATCAACTCTTATGCTGCCGGTATCGACCTCGTGCTGGAATCTGATCGTATCAAGAATGAGATCTTCGAATTTGAACACCAGCTCTGGGAGTTCTGACCGAAGCACATTAATAGAAAAAGGGCCGTTGAAAGACGGCCTTTTTTTATTGTTCTGATTCCCAATAGGCAAACAGTGCTCTGGCTTTGGCGGGGCCAATTTCTTTGGCAACTGTTTCCTCGCCAGCTTCCCGGATCTTTTTTACCGACTTGAATGTCTTGAGCAGTAGTTTCTGACTTGCAGGTCCTATGCCCGGAATACCATCCAGTCCGCTCCTGATACTTTTCTTGCTTCGCTGCTGGCGGTGGAAGGTAATGGCAAAGCGGTGCGCTTCATCACGGAGCTGCTGAATGACACGAAGACTTTCAGATTTCTTGTTGATGTACAGAGGCAACGGATCTTCCGGAAAATAGATCTCTTCCAGTCTTTTTGCAATGGAGCATATGGCCACCTGTCCATAGATGCCCAGCTCTTTTAAAGATTCTACGGCGGCTCCGAGTTGCCCTTTGCCGCCGTCTATCACGATGAGCTGTGGCAGCGATTCACCTTCTTCGGTAAGCCGTTTATAACGACGGTAAACGATCTCCTTCATGCTGGAGAAATCATCAGGACCTACTACCGTTTTTATATTGAAATGCCGGTAGTCCTTCTTGCTGGGCCTTGCATTCCTGAACACCACACAACTTGCAACCGGACTGCTTCCCTGGATGTTGCTGTTGTCAAAGCACTCGATATGATGAGGTCTTTCCTGCAAACGGAAGTCTTCTTTCAATGTATCCAGGATGCGCAGGTTGGCATTTTTATCTTCCCGTTTTTGTTTGCCTGCCTGTCGCTCTTCCCTGAGATAGAGTGCATTCTTAAATGCCAGGTCCAGCAATTTCTTTTTATCGCCGGCAAGCGGAATTGTTTTGATCAGGCCATCGTCATCAGGTGAACAATCGAACGGTATGATAACTTCCTTGCAGGAGCTCTGCATTTCACGACGAAGATGGTTGACCGCATAGGCCAGCAGTTCTTCCCGCGATTCATCCAGCTTTCTTTGCAACACCACGGTCTTGCTTCTGATGATCATACCTTCGTTGACCTGCAGATAGGCAATGACCGCTTCCTTCTCATTTTCGGTGTATCCGAACACATCTACCTCATCCATGCGAACATTGACCACTGTGCTTCGGCCCTGAAAGGCATCGATCGCTTCCAGTTTGCGGCGTATGTCTTCTGCCTGTTCAAATGCCAGTGCTTCTGTGTATTCGTGCATCCTGCTGCGCAGTTCAGTCTTCAGTTCACCCATATGTCCTTTAAGGATGCGGATAACTTCCTTCACATTGGCCATATAGTCTTCTTCAGATTGCAGACCCTCACAGGGACCCTTGCAGTTTCCGAGATGGTATTCGAGGCACACTTTGAATTTGCCTGCTTTAATATTTGCCTCACTCAGTGCAAGGCTGCAGGTGCGCATGGGATACAATGATTGAATGAATTCAAAAACGGTACGCACCCTTCCAAGGGAAGGGTATGGCCCAAGATAAGTGGAGCCATCGTCTTTGCGATTCCGGGTAAAAAAGATCCGTGGGAAACGTTCATTCTTGACAACTATATACGGATAGGTCTTTCCGTCCTTAAGGTTGACATTGTATTTGGGCTGGTATTGTTTGATGAGGGTGTTTTCCAGCAGCAATGCATCCTGTTCAGAATTGGTAATGGTAAATTCTATCCGGTCTATCTTTCTGACCAGTAGTTTGATTCGTGCAGCGTGATCACTTTTCTGAAAATAGGAGCTTACCCTTTTGCGCAGGTGTTTCGCTTTGCCCACATACAGCAGGTTACCATCCGCATCATAGTAGCGGTACACGCCTGGTTTTGCAGGCAGTGTCGTTTCCAGTTCTTTAAAAGCTTCGGGTGTCAAATCTTTGCAATGGCAAGGTAAACCATCTGCAGGAAAAGGGCAACAGTATCAGTTGTAACCTTCCAGCAGATCTTCATACACATCCTGCTGAGAGGTTTTGTATTTGCTGCAGTCTAATTCAATGGTTTGCGGGCCCTCATATCTCTGGAACTTGGCATTCGGATCTATCCCAAGGGTTGGGTCGCTGTACACCCGTTTCATGAATAATCCATAAATGGGCAGTGCCATGTTGGCTCCTTGTCCTAAGGCAGTGGAACGGAAATGCACCACCGGATCGTCGGCGCCTACCCAGGTACCACAAACCAGCTGAGGTACAACACCCATGAACCAGCCATCAGTGTTTTCCTGGGTAGTTCCGGTCTTTCCTGCAACTTCTCCCCGAATTCCTCCGTAGGCATCGCGACGCAGACGGTTACCTGTACCGTAGTTGACCACATATTCCAGCATGTTCAGCATGACCGAAGCGATCTCCTCCCGCATGACCTCTACCCTTTGGGTGGGGAATTCAGCAATGATGTTTCCGTTCTTGTCTTCGATGCGGGTAATGAATACCGGCCTGACCGCCACACCTTTATTGACGAACGCGGTATAAGCAGAGGTCATTTCGAATACAGATATATCTGATACACCCAGGCAGATAGAGGGCTGAAAAGGCATTTCACTTTCAATACCCATATTGTGAGCCAGGTCAATGACGGGTTGAATGCCCACTTCACGAAGGAGGTAGGCTGTAATGGTATTGACAGATTTACCGAGTCCCATTGACAGGGTCAGCATATCGCCGTACTTACCATCGCTGTTCTTGGGGGTCCAGTCTTTCTGCAACCCCCATCGGCTGCCTTTTTCAAAGGTGACCGGCAGGTTAGGTACTTCCTGACAGGGGCTGAAACCTTTATCAGCAATGGCTGCCGTATAAACAAAAGGTTTGAAGGTAGAACCGACCTGTCTTTTGGTATTGGAATTCACATGATCCAGCTGGAAGAAGCGCATGTCCACACCGCCCACCCAGGCCTTGATCTGACCCGATGCCGGATCAACTGCCATGAACCCCGGATGGAGTGTTTTCTTAACGTATCTGATGGAGTCATACGGACTGATCAGGGTGTCCAGTTCTCTGTTTGGGGCAGTCCAGTTGAAGAGGGTTGTTTCAACGGGCGTATGGAATTCTTCTTCCAGTTCTTTTTCTGACTTACCTGCTTTTTTGCCCACCCGCCAGCGCTCTGATTGTTTCATCGCCTGATCGATGAGACCCGGTTGTGTTCTTCCCCGATAGGGATAACTCCATGGGTCGTATTTGTTTCCTTCCCAGTGTTTGTTGAACTCATCCTGCAGTTTGGTCAGCCATTCGGCAGAGGCTTCTTCTGCATACAGTTGCATACGGCTGTCAATGGTGGTATAGACCTTTAGCCCGTCACGGTATATATTCCAGTTGGTTCCGTCGGGTTTCGGATTGTTTTCAGCCCAATCTGCCAGCCACAGTCTGAGATACTCCCGGAAATAGGTTGCCTCACCTGACGTATGATCCTGGCGTTTGAAGCGGGTTATGTCAAGCGGAAGTTCTTTGATAGAATCATAGGCAGCCACGTCCAGGTAACCGGCTTCTTTCATCTGATAGAGCACCACATTCCGTCGGTCGCGGGTACGGTCAGGGTAACGAACCGGATTGTAATAAGATGGATTGTTGACCATACCTACAAGCGTAGCGGCTTCTTCGATCAGCAACGAATCAACGTCTTTGTTGAAGAAGGTCTTGGAAGCGGTCTGGATTCCATAAGCATCATACACGTATTCAACTGTGTTGAAGTACATGGTGATGATCTCTTCTTTGGTATATCTGCGTTCCAGTTTGGCGCTGGTGATCCATTCCTTGAATTTGATCAGACCCAGAGAAAAGATGCTGCTGCTGGTGGGGCGGCCATAGAGGTTTTTGGCCAGCTGCTGGGTGATGGTAGAGCCACCACCTGCATTTTCATTTCGCAGGATGATAGTCTTGAAAAGCACACGTGCCAGGCTTCGGCCGTCAATGCCGGAATGATCATAGAACCGAACATCTTCTGTGGCAACAAGACCCTGTACGAGATAGGGAGGAAGGTTCTCAAAGGTGATATTGGTGCGATTCTCTTTATAGTATCTGCCAAGCAGTTCTCCGTCGGAGCTCATGACCTGAGTAGCGAGGCTGTTTTGCGGATTTTCCAGCTGTTCAAAGCCGGGTAAGGCACCAAAAACTCCGAATGACAGCAGCACAATGAAGAGTGTGAACGCCAGTATTCCACCTGCAACAGTAAACCAGAACCATCGCAGGTAGGTGCGGTATTGTTTGAATTCTTCGCGAATGCTCATTCTTCTGTCAGGTAGTTTTCTTCAAAGAATCCGATATAGGTTTCAGCCTCCTTACTCTTATACAGTTGTACATAATTTGATTTTGATACCACAAAGAAAAAGGTATCATTCATATCTATGTCTTCAAAGATCTCTTCATATTCATTTTCCACAAAACTGAAATAGTCCATAGCATCTGAAGCATCAGTGAATGTCTTGATCAGGATGAGCGTTTGCTCCGGTCCGAACAGAAGTGAGCTGACCCGCAGTTTCCGCACATTGTAGTTGGTGGTATTAAAATCTGCGAGGGCATTTTTGATGCTGGTAGCTTCTTTTCCCTTGCTGGGAATAACCAGGATCACATAGTGTTCTTCTTCGCTGTTATAGCTGTAGAGTTCAGAAGGATCAATTGCCTCTTCTTTGGCCTCGGTCTTGTTGATGTAATCAAGAATAGCTTTGGCACGAATGCCAACTTCATCTGTCGGGTATTTATCTACGATGCTTTGCAGGGCAGCTGCGAAGGTGCCAATACTGGCAGTATCTGAGAGAGAGAGAGCTTCCAGCATATCAAATTTGGGCTGGAGCGGATTATTGGGGAAGAGGCTGTCTGCTGCAGTCAGACGCATTCTTACAGTTGACAGATCTCCTGCCGTATAAAAGTCATAGGTGGTGGTATAGTAGTCTTCCAGCTGTTCATTTTGCTTCAGTTGTTTTTCCAGATAGTCAGGATCGCGGATGATATTGGCGAACAGGCTTTCCGGATATTTATTCAGAATAGAAGACTTATACTGATCTTGTGCAGGTTGACCATCAAAGATCACAAAGAGCTGATAGAGCGATTGCAGTTCAAAAGGATTGTCAGGGAAGTCATTGATGTTTTCGCGGAAGTACTCAACTGCTTTGTTGTCATTTTCGAATTTCTGCCTGTATATATTCCCTGCCGCATACAGCGCACCGGCAATTCTACGGTTGGAAGCCTCCAGCAGTTCAGGGGTGCGGGGAAGGCTTTTAATGATATCTTCTTTGGTTAGTTGTTCGCTGTTCAGATCTATTTCAGATTCTTCGGTAGCATCCTGGTTTTCATTTTCACCGATGGCTTCTTCATCAAAGGAGCGCTTATCAGATCTACGCCAGTTATCTTCGAGAGAGCGGTTACCCCATACCTTTTTGAATTCGCCGAAACCTCTGGAAAGCAGGGTGGCATTATAGAAATAGAATTCACCTGTATTGCCTTCATTGCGGTCATCGCCTGCTGCGGCACCATCCAGAAATTCCTGTTGGTTGGCAGCTTCCTGTTCGGCTATCATTTTGTCGAGTTCCTTATCCAGGTCAAACTCATTCAATGATGCGAGGTATTGTAATTTCTTTTCTGTTTCAATGGTAGTAAGTGCCTTGACGAGATCTATGAGACCATCGCGGCGGGTCTCGATCTCCTTATAGCGGGCAAATGCACGGTCTAATGTTTGCAGTGCGCTGTCATACTGATTGTAGGCTGGTTTGTATTCAGTCTGTTCGTAATAGATGTCGCCCAGTTTGACATAACTAAGTGCTTTTTCAGCTGGGTTCACATCGCCGGTTCTGATACCTTCTTTCAGGTAGTTCACGGCGTCTTCCACATTGGAAGAGCGAAGTTCTATTTCGGCCAGTGTATTGTAGATAAGCGGATAGAATTCTTTGTATTTATCTTCCTTCAGCATAGCTGTAAGGGTAGCAACGGCAGCAGAAGATGCTGTGCCTGATTGCTGCATGCCTTGTGTTGCTGTGAACAGGCGGGCATAGAAATCGGTAACATAGTCAGGTTTGTATTTAATGACCCGCTGGAATCCTTCCTGCGACAAGGAGAATTCGCCGGCATCTGCATACAGTTGTGATAAGATGAATGCATAGCGGGCTTTCAGAGCTTTGTCTTTTGTCAGCTCTTCAGCTGTTTGCAGTGCTTTAATGGCGGCACCGTACTGTCTTTGTTTCAGGTAGAGACTGGCTTCTACTGCAGCCAGTTCATCATCCAGCTGTGACGGGAATTTCGGGTTGCCTTTGATGACACTCAAAGCAGTTTTGGCTTCGGTATAGGCACCTTTCTCTGTCAGGGTCAACACCACCCACAGAGCAGCCTCGTTGGCTACCGGATGATGTGACAGGTGTTCTTTCAGCCAGGATTCCTCATCGGCACTTTTTTTCTTTTTCTTTTTCTTCCGCTTTCCCTGGTCGCTGTACTTACTTATGATATACTGAAAGCTGGTGATCGCTTCGTCGTATTCTTTTTTGTAGAAGTTGGCCTGGCCGATCAGCATATAGCAATCATCCACCCATTTGCTCTTCTTGTGAAGCTGAATAACAATGGAAGATTTCTTGATGACCTCATCCAGGTTAGACTGTTCACCCTGGGCAGATTCCTTATCTCCGAACTTATAAACCGGAAGTAAGGCCGAGAAGTCTTCTGTTTGTCCGTCCCACAAGGTTTGCCGGCTTTGAGACAGCAGCAATTTGGCATTGAAATAGCCGTTATCTCTGGCGGTCAGATCATGGTACATCCGCGATATAAGCGGGTCCTTCTTAGATTTGCTGCCCGATGCGCAGGCTGAGAGCAAAAAAAAGGGTAAAATTGTAAGGAGGATATAGATGGATCTTCTGATCAAAAGAGCACGGTTTAATGGCCGGATTAGTATAACCCGATGCACACAAAAATATTATTAAACAGGCAGAAAAAATAACCCATCCGAGCCAATATGAGCACACCATCCGGTGAGAAGCAGAACTGGCGCCAGCGGTTGCAGAACAAATACCGGCTGGTCATTATGCACGATAAGACCTTTGAGGTGGAAACCTCGGTCAAATTGAGCATGCTGAACCTCATTGTGCTGGGCAGCACATTGCTGGTGGTCATGGGGGTGTTGGTGTACACGGTCATAGCTGTGACGCCACTTAAGAACTATGTTTCGGGTTATTCTGAGGTGTCCACTACCCGCCAGTTGCTGGAGAACAGTGAAATAGCCGATAGCCTGATGCGGGAAATGGAGGCCAGAGATGCCTATCTGGATATCATTACCAGAACGCTCAAGGGTGAGCTGGACACGGTGGTGAACAAGCCAGACAGTGCTGCCATACCGCAGGAACAACTGAATATTGATACGATCTCAGACATAGACCGGGCCCTGAGGCAGCAGGTAGAACAGGAAGACCTGTTTAACCTGACAGGTGCAGACCCCCGGCAAACAGGAAAAGAGAACTTCAGAGCCCTGTATTTCTTTCCACCGGTAAAGGGTACGGTGACCAGTAGTTTTGATCCGTCACAAGGACATTACGGAACTGATATTGTAGCCAAAGAGGGTACACCGATCAAGACCTGTCTGGACGGCACGGTGGTTGACAGTTACTGGAGTGTAGAATCGGGCAATGTGATCGTAATACAGCACAGTTACGGGCTGATCTCCATGTATAAGCACAATTCTCAGGTATTGCGGAAAGCGGGAAGTCCGGTTCGGGCAGGCGATGTGATCGCCATTATTGGTAACACCGGAGAACTGAGTTCAGGCCCCCATCTGCACTTTGAACTATGGCACAACAAAGTGGCTATTGACGCAGAGGAGCTGATCATTTTTAACTAATTTTGAACATCATGTTCGGCAACAAGCAATCAGCAGATTCTACCGGCAATCCTGGAAAGGGTATGCTGGTTTCCAATCGTATCAATCACGGTACCGAGCTGACCGGAGAGTTGGTCAGTGATGGTGATATACGTGTGGAGGGGGTCATTCGGGGCACCATCAAATGCAAGGCAAAGGTGGCTATCGGGCCAAGTGGTCTTGTAGAAGGAGATATCTTTTGCAAGTCTGCTGATGTGGAAGGCAGGGTAAAAGGAGATGTGGAAGTAGCCGATACCCTGATCCTGAAAGCTACCTCCAGTGTGGATGGAAACATTCAAACAGGCAAGATCGTGGTAGAGTCAGGTGCCCGTTTCAATGGTATCTGTAACATGGGTCAAAGGGAAAAGAAAGTACATGTCGAAAAGCCCGTCGCCAGAACCCTCCAGACCGAAGCGGTCAGTTGATCAGTATCTTCGGTACAGCAATATTGCCTTTCAACTTTTTGCAGCCATTTTCATCGGTGTTTGGGGTGGTATGAAGCTGGATGCCTGGCTGCATACTGATCCGTGGTTCACGGTTATCTTATCTTTGCTGGGTGTGAGTGCCGGTTTATACAGCGTGCTCAAAGAATTCATCCAACCCGGTAAAAAATGAAAAAATTCCTGATCACCTATCTGGTGTTCACCTTTCTGGTGGCTTGTGCCCTATGGGGTATTTTGCAAATTCCTGTGTTACACCCGGCTTCTTCCTTTGCCTGGATCTGTTTCGCTGTTTTCTTCATATTGACCCTGCTGACCTTCTGGATGGCGGCCAGAAATATGGAAGGAAGGTTTCAGCAATTCATGAACATCTTTTTTGGCGGGATCATCATTAAGTTGTTCGTAACCGGAGCCATGGTACTCATCTATAAAAGTGTTGCCGGGGCACCTGAACAATCTTTTGTGTTAATAGCACCTTTCGCCCTGATCTATTTTTCTTTCCTGGGCTTTGAGACCTCACAGTTGCTGAGATTGAACAGGAAACAGACCGGAAGCTGATGGTACAATTTAATATCAGTTTGCCCTGCAGAAGTTAGAGGGATCAACACTCATCCGGTTTCCGTGGGGTAAAAATTCTGTAGGAAAATAGGAGGCGGAAAAAGTGATCCGGATTGGATTCGAACCAATGACCTACTGCTTAGAAGGCAGTTGCTCTATCCAACTGAGCTACCGGACCGGAGGTGCAAAGTTAGACAATGCACAGATTACCTGTTATGGTTTCCTGCTTTCTCTTTGCTGGAATTCTCTCAATCCCAGATTCCACATGGTGAAACTCATCCAATCAGCGTCTTCTTCTATGATCTTTGCCAGTGGTTTTCCAGCTCCGTGACCGGCATCTGTATCAATTCGTATGAGCACCGGATTATCGCCGGCCTGAGCTGCCTGCAGGGTAGCTGCGAATTTGAAACTGTGTCCGGGCACCACGCGGTCATCATGATCTGCGGTGGTGATCAGGGTAGCGGGGTAGCTGGTACCGGGTTTCACATTATGCAATGGTGAATATTTGATCAGATACTGGAACTGGGTAGAGTCATCGCTGCTTCCGTATTCCACTGCCCAACCCCATCCTACGGTAAACTTATGGTAACGCAGCATATCGAGTACACCTACACCCGGAAGTGCCACACCAAACAGATCGGGTCTCTGGGTCATTGCGGCACCTACCAGCAGACCACCGTTAGACCTGCCCTGGATGGCCAGTTTTTCACTGGAAGTATATTTCTCACCGATGAGGTATTCGGCGGCTGCTATGAAGTCGTCAAACACATTCTGTTTTTTCTCCAGCATACCTGCCTTATGCCATTCTTCTCCGTATTCACTACCTCCACGCAGATTGGCTACCGCATACACGAATCCCTGTTCCAGCAGCGCTATGCGACTGGTGCTGAAGCTGGGTTTGATAGCGATATTGAATCCGCCATACGCATACAGCAGACAAGGGTTGGTGCCATCCAGTTTCAGACCTTTCTTATAGGTCAGGAACATCGGGATCATGGTGCCATCCTTGCTCGGATAGAAGACCTGTTTGGTCTCATAAGCGGAGGCATCGAACTGGACTTCACTCTTCTTATACAGGGTTGACTTACCAGTATTCACGTCATAGGAATAGATATCAGACGGGGTAGTGAAAGAGGTGAAATTGTAAAATACGTTGCTGTCGGTCTTTTCGCCGCTGAATCCACCGGCGGTTCCCAGACCCGGCAATTGCACTTCTCTTTCCTGTTTACCGGTGCGGTCAAATTGTACCACCCGGGTAGCCACATCTTTCAGGTATCCGGCAAAAAGTTTCCCGGCAGAGGCATTGACCCATTCCAGCAGATCTTCTTTTTCGGGTATCACTTCGGTCCAGTTTTCCGGTGCAGGATTTTTCGGATCTACTTTGACCACTTTGTAGTTGGGGGCCATATAATTGGTGAGTACCAGCAGTTGATCACCTTCATTATCCAGCACACTGTACTCCCAGTCGAATCCTTCAAACAGGGTGCGCAATTTTTTGTCATTACTGGTCAGGTCACGCCAGAGGATCCCGGTACCGCTGGTGCCTTCGCTCATATATACGAACAGGAAATGTTCATCATCTGTGGTACTGCTGAAGAAATATCTTTTCGGATGTGACGGGTCGCTGTACACCAGTTCATCTGCCGATTGTTGGGTACCCAGTTTGTGGTAATACACTTTTTGCTTGTCGCTGGCACCGGTATAGGTCTGATTTTTTCCGGGCTCATCAAAGCGGCTGTAGAAGAAACCATCGCCGTACCAGGCGGCTCCGCCAAACTTCGACCATTCGATCTTGTCATCCAGCTGGGTATTGGTTGCTATCTCCCGCACATAGAGTTCGGTCCAGTCACTGCCTGCCTTGCTCTGGCTAAGTGTCACATATTTTCTGTCAGCACTGAAACCGGCCATGCTGAGTGTAACTGTGCCATCATCAGAAAGGGTGTTGGGGTCAAAGAATACCTGTTCTTCTCCATCCATACCTTTCTTGTAAAAGGTTACATACTGGTTTTGCAACCCGTCATTTTTGGCATAGAAATAATATTCGCCCACATGGAACGGGGTGGACATTTTCGGATAGTTGGCCAGTTCTGTGAGCCGTTGTTCCAGCTGGTTACGGTAGGGAATCTGATCCAGGTAGCCGAAGGTCACGTCGTTTTCTGCTGTGATCCAGTTGCGAACAGCAGAATCACCTTCGTTTTCCAGCCAGCGATATGGGTCGCTGATGTTGGTACCGAAGTAGTCATCGTTTTGATCAATGGTGGCTGTTTGCGGATAAGAGACCTTGTCTGGCCCTTGTATATCTGTAGTTTGAACGGATTCCTTGCAAGCGGCAACCAGCAACAATACAGGTACTATTATCCAAAATCGTTTCATAGCAGGTAATTTGATCAAAGATATCTTTTGTATTTGGTGAAGAATTGAATTTTGACATGTTTTAACGTTCGCTGAACGACAGCCACCGCGTCATATCATTGCGGGTGATGATGCCCACCAACCTGTTGTCACGCACCACCGGAAGACTGGTGATCTTTTGTGTTCTCATGATGGTCAGTGCGTCTTCGATCAGTGCATCCTGTCTGATGGTCTGTATGGTGCGCTTCATATAGGTACGCACGCTGTTGGTTTCGGGGTTGATGCCGGCGGCTTCCAGCTCAGCAATTTTACCTGAGGTGATGAGCCCTACCAGTTCGCCTCGCCTGTTCTCAATCAGCATGTGGTTGATAGAATGCCATTCCATCACCTTCTTCACAAAAAGCAATGTGTCGTCCGGAAATACGGTGATCAGGTCTGAACTCATCAGCTGGTTAACAGTGGTGAAATGTCTGATGAGATATTTATTGGCTTTATCCAGGTGTACATCTTTCCATTCGGCAACCGGCAATTGCTGTACCTGGTTTTCATAGATGGCCGCGGTCAGGGCAATAGCAGCGTCAGACGGGCTGAGTTGCTTGCGTAAAGTGCGAAAATTTCTAACCTGCCATTGTGAACCGGTTTGTTTTTTCAGTCGCCGTTCAATGGTATTCAGGTGATAGCTGATCTCTTCCTGCGGGATGCCTGCCGACATTAATCCTTTGGCAGCCAGCGGAAGCAGTTCCTCCAGGATCAGTGTTCTTGTGTTCAGTTCTTTTCCCTGCCAGATCAATACGGTTTCAATTCCGGCACGGGCAGCTTTGAAGAAATTGGATTTAATATCGCGAAAGCTATGTGTTTCAGACACCGGAGCAGCAGGCTTTGCCAGCATCAGTCCGGTCCAGAACGCCATGTTGGCAACTTCATCGCGGATGCTGGGGCCTGCAGGCAGATAGCGATTTTCAATGCGCAGATGAGGTTTGCCCCGGTACACTCCGTAGCAGGGACGATTCCAGCGATAGACAGTTCCGTTGTGTAGTCTGAGAGCCCGCAGTTCAGGAATGTGGCCGTTGCGGTATTCCTGTAAACTGTCTGGCGGATCATCAAAGGTGATCAGTACGTCAAAATGTGTTATATCGTCTTTATATATATCAGTAATGCTGTTTCTTATCCAGTCTTTTCCGAAAGTGACCCTCGGTCTCTGATCGCGAAGTTCTTCAACACTTTTTCTGGTTTCTATGCTTTGCTGAAAGAGAGCGATCCGGATTTCGCTCCACAACTCTTTTCCAAAAAGTAAAGGTGAATTGGTAGCTGCAGCGAGTACCGGTGCTGCGATCACCTGTGACCAGTTATAGGCCTGAACGAAATCTTCAGGAGCTACCTGCAGGTGTAACTGAAAACTGGTATTGCAGGCTTCGAACATGATGTTGTCGTGGCGAATATGGATCTCATCCACACCTTTCATGAACAGGTCAAACTGCTTGCCCCTTTTTCTGCGCAGCTGTTTGTTAAGCAGGTGATACCTGGGGAGGGGTGTGAGATAGTCCAATGTGACCTCATGCCTGGAGATGGTGGGCAGGATGCCGGTCATGATAACACGAGAATGCAGCACAGATGCTGCTTTCTGAGCTTTGATATATTTCAGTTGCAATCCTTCCAGCATACGATGAAAACAACCTGCCTGCAGGTCCAGCGGGTCGCAGTTGAGTTCAATATTATATTTGGCCAGTTCTGTAGTGAAGCAGGAATCCTGGAGGCCCGCCAGCACTTCTAAGTTGTTATTATCGGGCCTCCACTCATTGTTGACGAGGCACATTTCCTGTTCAGCACCTATGCGTTGAACATCATTTTCCAGAGCGTGGTCTCTGATCATTAGTTCCAGTGCTTCCAGGTCATGTATCAGGGCATTGACAAATGCCATCTGGTTGTGCCCTGAGGTATGGATATGGCTACTCTGGTCGCCCATAGGATCCACAAGTTAACTATGTGTTAAGGGAAGCCCAAATGACGAATATCACCGGCTTGTTAGATTTGCCAGTAATATGGCCCGGGAAGACATTCAATTGGAAGCAGGCTGGAAGGCAGTTTTAGCAGATGAGTTCGATAAAGCCTATTTTCAGCAGATCAGGTATTTGCTGCTGGCTGCAAAACGAGATGGAAAGGTCATCTTTCCGCCTGGCAGCCAGATATTCAATGCATATAACCTGACCCCCTTCGAACAGGTAAAGGTGGTCATACTGGGTCAGGATCCCTATCATGGACCAGGCCAGGCCCATGGTCTTTGTTTCTCTGTACCTGAAGGTGTGAAACCACCACCCTCACTCGTCAATATCTTTAAGGAGCAGGAAAAGGATCTGGGCATACCAAGGCCGGCACACGGAAATCTGGAAACCTGGGCCAGGCAAGGTGTTTTTTTGCTCAATGCCATGCTAACCGTTGAATCAGGAAAGCCTGGGTCACATCAGCAGATCGGGTGGCAGTATTTTACAGACGCCACCATCAAAGCCTTATCAGAAAACAAGGAGCATCTGGTGTTCCTGTTGTGGGGTGCATTTGCACAGAAAAAGGCTGAACTTATTGATGCAGGCAAACACCTGATCCTGCAGGCGGCACACCCATCACCTTTCAGTGCCGACAGAGGATTTTTTGGTTGCAGGCATTTTTCGAAGGCGAATACCTATTTGCAGGAACATGGTATGCAAAAGATAGACTGGAAGTTGGCTAACTGAGGCCACTTTTAATGTTACATAGGTAAAAGTATATTTACCTCCTGCATTTCACCATGATCAAGTGGACCCTTGCCCTCCTGCTGATAGCCTGTCAGCAACTGGTCTTTTCTCAGACACAGGAGATCGATTCATTATTGCAAAAGCTTTCAGCTGCAAGACCTGACACCAATAAAGTGATCGTGCTCAGAAGACTGGCAGCAACGGTAGATGAATATGACCCGGCAAAAGCGATAGCCTACGGAAGAGAGGGAATTGCACTTGGAAGAGAGTTGGGTTATTTGAAAGGAGTTGCCGGTTGTTACCTCAACATCGGGATGATCTATGTACAGCTGTCGAAGTTCGATTCTGCCATAGTTTATTGCGATTCTGCCATCCTAGTATCTGAAGAAGCCGGAGATCCAAAGAGGATAGCTTTGGCCTATATCAACCGGGCAGACCTGTACACCCAGATCAGACAGTTTGAAAAGGCTCACCTTGATTGCCGAAATGCCCTGGAGTATGCCAGAGCCTCTGATGATCCGGATCGCATTGGCCGTGTCTATATGCAAAGCGGTGTCATATATTTTTATCAGGAACAATATGAAAAGGCATTAGAATACTACAACACTTCACTGGAGTATTTTGGAGATGTAGGATATTCAGGAGTTGCAGCAGCGGTCATGGCCAATATAGCAGAGGTGTTTGTATCGCAAGGTAAATATCAGGAGGCACTGAAAGAAAGTGAAAGAGCGATTGTCCTTGCAGATAGCTTGCAGCTGTTATATTATCTGACCAGTTTCTACGGAAATCACGGTGAGATCTACATGCATCTGAAAGATCATGCCAATGCAGAGAAATATTATAAGCTTGCACTTGAACTGGCTGTTTCTACTGAGAATATCAGTGATATAGCCCTGAATCGCAACAGGCTGGGTCTGCTTTATATGGACATGCGGGATCCCGAGCGTGCCATTCCAGTACTGCAGTCCGGTTTTGAATTGACAAACAGATCTCACTTTGCATTGGAGCGGCAACAACTTGCACAATCCTTGTCTGAAGCATATGCAGCTACAGGCAAATATGATCTGGCGCACAAATATCTGCGCATCAGCAGTGACCTACGCGACAGTCTCCATACCTCCGAAACGAACAGAGATATCTTATTGCTGCAAACCGAGTTCGATCTGGCTGATAAGGAACGCAGGATCGACCTTTTGAATGCCAATGATGAAATTCAGCGGAACAGGATCCGGCAGCAGCAACTCATTCTGTATTTTGCTTCCGGTCTTATCATCCTGGTCATAATTGTGCTGCTGCTTACCATTAACAGACGAAGGATCAAGCAGGAGCTGCATGAATTATCATTGCGCAACAGTATTGCACTGGATCTGCATGACGATGTTGGTGGCTCTCTGAGCAGTATCAGAATGCTCGCAGATATAGCAGCCGCCCACCAGACCCCGGCTGATCTGTTGCAGCGTATTTCTGTAAATGCCGCTGAGACCATTGAGCGAATGAGCGATATCATCTGGATGATCAATCCGCGATATGATGATCTGGAAAGTCTCGTACACAGGCTTGAGAGATTCATGACTGACCTGAAAGGTGCAGACATGAGAACCAGTATCGAAGTGGCCAAAGGGCTATCTGCCAATATGCGCATGCAGGAGCGAAAGGAACTGTTGCTCATTGTCAAGGAGGCCATACACAACGCCATCAAGTATGCAGGCGGCGGCTCTTTGCATGTGGTGTTTTCAGCAAGGGGGAAAGATCTTGTTGTGGAGGTAACGGATACCGGAATTGGTTTTGACCTGCAGCAGACTGAACGGGGCCACGGTCTGGACAGCATGCAGGCAAGGGCCAAAGGGATTGGCGCTGGGTTGCAGGTGATCAGTTCTCCTGGAGCCGGCACGAAGATCATACTTCGAATACCGGACGTGGCAGAGATCAGTTAACCCTATTGCAGTATATATAATCTTCTGTCGATCATCCAAATTTGAACCACCATTGAATACCATATCTGTAGCCATATTTGAAGACAACAAGCACCTGCGGGAAAGTCTGTCCATTCTTATCAATGGTACTCCGGGCTATCGCTGCACAGGTGCATACCCCGATTGCCAGCATCTCATTCCTCGACTCAGATCAGCAACTCCTGATGTCATCCTGCTGGACATTGAAATGCCCGGAATGAATGGCCTGGAAGCGCTGAAGGTCATTCGTGAAGAATTTCCCTCAGTTCAGGTGTTGATGCAGACCATGTTTGACGATGATGATTATATTTTCCGTGCAATTTGTTCCGGTGCGCATGGCTATATTCTTAAATCCACTTCACCTGCCGGCTATCTGGAATCTGTTGCTGATGTCCATCAGGGAGGAGCTCCCATGAGCAGCACGGTGGCAAGAAAAGTGCTGACCTTATTCCGGAATCACCAGCCGGCAGAGTCTGCAGATTATCAGCTTACAGCCAGAGAACGGGAGATCCTGAGCCATATGGTGGAAGGTAAGAGTTTCAAGATGATAGCCGGCGATATGGATATAGCTTATGAGACAGTCCGCACACATATGAAGAACATCTACTCTAAACTGCACGTGAATTCCAATACAGAAGCAGTTTCCAAAGCAATCAGAGAACGACTCATCTGATCTGCACTAACCCGATTGTGGTATTTCAGCCGTGAGGTGACCTGGATAGTTTTGCTTCTATCTAATCACCTTCAATTTCTACTATGAGAAAAGTAATCATTACTTGGTTATTGCTGACAGGCGTGATCCTGGAAATGTCCGGTCAGACCAACACGTTTCCAGGTTCTGGAAGTGTGGGTATTGGTACCCTCAGCCCCTCTGGTTCATCTGCACTGGAGATACAATCAACTGATCAGGGAATTCTTATTCCAAGGATGACCAAAGCCCAGCGTGATGCCATTGCTTCACCTGCCACCGGGCTACTTATCTATCAAAGTAATTCACAACCCGGGTTTTATTATTTCAATGGATCCATGTGGGTCTCTTTGCTGGCTAAAGGTGCCAATTTATCTCTTTCCAATCTGGCAGCAACTACGGCGGTAAACAGTTCACTGCTTCCTTTTGCCGATCAGGTCATTGACCTGGGTTCTTCCTCCCGGCATTGGCAAAAAGCCTTTGTGGAAACCATCCAGTTTGCTGATGGCAGCACAATGACCACTGCACCTGATGATAGTCTGATATTTATTACCGGGACAGGTCTCCAGATGACGGGTACCACCCTGGAGTTGGCCAACACATCAGTTGTTCCAGGTGTGTATGGCAGTACAACTTTCATACCTCAGATTACTGTAGATGCTCAAGGGAGAATTACATCCGTAACTGATGTTGCCGCAGCAGGGGGTGGTTCAGAGTCAGACCCGCAGGTGGGTGTCATCAGTACAGATTACACACCCAGGTGGAACGGAACCGAGCTGGTTACCGGCAAAATAAGAGACAATGGTGCCCGGCTTGCAGTGGGTGGCGACTTTATTACTTCCTCCAAGGCAACCTTTTATAACAGGGAATCTGTTTTTTCAGCTGAACAATCAGCAGTAAGGGCAGTTGACAGAACGGTCAGCGGAGCTGGGGTTGCTACAGATTACGGAACAGCAATGCTTGGCTATGCGCCGGATATTCCCGGATTGTTACCGGTATCAGCAGATCATATTGCGGTATATGGCAGCCAGTTGAGTGGTGGAGGAACCGGGGCAGCGTTATACGGTATAAGCAACGGCAATGGTTCTGCCAATTATGCAGTGGTGGCAACTTCTACTGCGACAGGTAGTCTCAATTTTGGTTTGAAATCATTGGTCACTGGTAGTGGAATGACCAACCGTGCTGTCTGGGCAGAAGCATCCGGCGGATCTTTTGGCAACTATGCCATTACCGTTCCGGAGAATGGTGGCCGTTCCGGTTTCGGCTGGACCACACCCAATGCCATAGTGGGCATCAGGCACGATGGCTCTGATGATCCGTTCCGTATTGTCAACAACGATGGCAGCACCAACCTGGTAGTAGATACTGAAGGCAGGGTAGGTATCAATATGGATCCTGATGCATTCAGTGCCAGTTTCAACGTAAGCGGAAGTCAGTATATATCGAACAAACTTGCCATAGGTGTCAGCCCTGCCACAGTTTTCACTCCATTGACGGTTCATGGCGATAATGAAGTGGTCACAGTAGAAGGAAATGATCCTTATATCCAGCTGAAAGATGCCGGAAACAAAATTGGTTATCTCCGGGCGCTTGGATCCGATCTGCAACTTGCCACCAACGCCGAAAATGATTTCGGCAAGCTCATTTTCCGTACCAATGGCGTAAACCAGATGTATATCAACGAGAATGGAAGTATTGTCATTGGATCGACCTCTGTTATCCCCGCAACCGGTTATAAACTCAGTGTGGACGGCAAGATCATGTGCGAAGAATTGCGTGTGGAAATGTCACCCTGGCCCGATTATGTGTTTCATGATGAATATGAACTGCTTCCATTACATGAACTGAGTGCATTCATAGCATCGAACCAACACCTGCCTGGAATTCCTGCCGCAAGCGAGATCGAGTCAGAAGGACTGGAGGTCGGTGAGATGCAGGCCATGCTGATGGAAAAAGTGGAAGAGCTGACCCTCTATATCATAGAGCTGCAGCGCCAGATAGATGAGCTGAAAGCAACAGATTACTGATCCCCAAAAGGAACTGATCATGAGATATAATTTGAAGATCTCTCTGTTGCTTGCTGCCATAATGGCAATAGCAACAGGATACCCACAGCAGGAAAGCAGACCAGGCTGCCTGATCACTCCGGATGAGATGCGGGCCTATACAGATGAGGTCAGGATGCAGACAGATGCCCTGAAACAGGCAGACAAACTTCATTTCTATCCCGTTGAACGTTTGGATGCGGATTCTATATCAATTGAAAAATTCTTGGATTTGAATTACCTGGGATGGCCACTACGGAATGCCAATTACAGCGACTTTCCGGGCTGGGCCATTGGCAACTTTGTAGATCTGGACTATTATTCTGACGGAGACGAAGACTATTTTGAGGACTCTGAAACAGAAGATTATGAATGCGGACACCGTACCTATGATGGTCATCAGGGTATTGACATAGGGATACATCCCTATCATTGGAAGGCCCAGGATGATGGTGCGGTGGAAGTGGTTGCAGCAGCCTCCGGTGTCATAGTTGACAAACGTGAAGGGTACTATGATGAGTACTGTGTTTGGGGCGGAGCCGCCAACAGCAGGGGTAACAGTATTGTGATCCTGCTGGATGATACCAGTACAGCTACTTTTTATATGCATATGAAAGACGGTTCGCTCACATCAAAAGTGGAAGGTGATTATGTGCAAAAAGGAGAGTATCTGGGTACAGTTGCAAGCTCTGGGAACTCCACCGGTCCTCACCTGCATTTCCAGATCAACTACTTATATGAAGATGATCCGGACGGCGATTTTACCGGATATAATCAGGATGCCATGGTGGGTGCGTGTAATGATGGAAGTTATTTTGCAGCTTTCGAAGAACAACCTCCATATGATGACCCGGCAGTACTGACCCTGGAGACACATTCCTCTTCGCCCGAGCTTTATGAAGATAATTGTGATAAGGATATCGGGCTGTACTACGACAATTCATTCACGGGATTTGCCACTGTGTATTTCCGGTCAAAATTCCGCGACTGGGTGGACGGTTCATCCATCACCCACTGGATCTATTATCCTTCCGGTCTGGTAAAGACCTTTTATACAAGAACCAATCCTACAGACAACAGAACCTTTTTTGCACCGGATCAGGCTGTTGGGTTTTCACCTTTCGATGAATCAGGTACATACAGGTACACTGTAGAAATGGACGGCGAGACCTATTCCCATTATTTTGCCTACAACTGCATTGCCAGTCAGACACTCAGCGGTGCCAGGTCCGGGCACGGGGGGAATATGGTGAGCTTTTCTATAAATTCTACCCAGACCATATCCGGTTCTTCTGCTAATTACATTCAGTATATGGCCGATGAATATGTGCAGCTGAATCCGGGTTTTGAAGCGGCCGCAGGTTGTCGGTTTGTTGCGAATCTAAAAGGATGTAATAACAGTACTGCATTTGCAGAGACAGCAGATGCTACCAGGCAAGTGGCACCAGAGTCTATATTTTCAGAACTTCAGCTCTATCCGAATCCTTCTATGGGAATTGTCAACCTGTACTGGCCTGATGCAGGCATGGAGCAGGCAGCTCTGCGGGTTCTGAACCAGCGGGGAGAGATCGTGTACCAGAGCAATATTTCTTCTTCCGATGGACTTATGGCCACAGTGCTTGATCTGCAAGACCTTGCAAAAGGAGTGTATATGATCCAGTTGACCGGAGATCAGCAAACGATCGTCAGGCAGCTGGTTCTGCAATAAAAGAAAAAGCGGGATGAATTTCATCCCGCTTTTTTTTATTCGGTCGTAATTACATGCGCAGGTCTGTGACCAGCCATCCTTCACTGATCTTTCCGGGAGAGAATTCACTGTCGGCCAGCGTTGGGTTCCCTTTGAAATTGCTCACTTTATAAGTGGTGATCATTCCCTGCTTGGTATAGATATCTGCCTTGACGATGCTCTGATCATCTTTGGTCACATGCAGTTTGATCTTGGAATAGTCCTGGTTCTTGTTGACCGGCACCAGTTCGAGCACCTGGATATTTTTTCCACCGGCAGAATAGGTTTCTCCCATATAGCAGGTGTGATCCTTTTCGGCAAGCTGGAAGACCTGTTTTGGGTTCATGTCCACTTTTGGATCGTAATCGTTGATGACCGCTTCTTCGGTCTTGGCGTTCAGGATCCAGAGGGTCTTTCCGTCACAGATGAAGGTCTCATCCCTCATCTGAAAACGAAACTTATTGCCTTTGATCTTGGCGCTGCTTTTGAATTCTTCTTTTTTCTTGAGTTCAAGATTCTCCATCACTACGGTCAGATCCATACTCATGCTCTTGAAGGAGCTGTATTTCTGGTTGACGGTCTTCAGGAGCTTAGTGGCATTCGCATCAGACTGAGCGAACATACCGAACGGAAGTGCCAGCATAATAATGGCCAGCAAAGATCTTTTCATGACACAGGTGTTTAACGGTACAAAGGTAGCCCATCATGGACTATCCGTCCAGTTCAGACAAAAACTGTTCCAATTGTGTCAGGTCGCGGAATAAAACCTCCCGGGCCTTGCTTCCGGCATTGGGACCCACCACTCCGGCCATCTCCAGCTGGTCCATCAGTCGTCCGGCCCGGTTGTATCCCAGTTTGAGCCTTCGCTGTAACAGGGAGGTGGAACCCTGCTGATGCTGTACCACGATACGGGCGGCTTCATCGAACAGTTCATCCCGGTCATCGTCCATTTCACCGCGTTCCTTTACGTCCTTTTCATCCACATATTCAGGCAGGAGGAAGGCCTCCGGGTAGGAGGGCTGGTGGGCAATATGCTGCACCACCTCATCGACTTCAGGAGTATCTACAAAAGGACATTGCAGGCGCACAATATCGCTGCCGATGGACAGGAGCATGTCGCCGCGGCCTATCAGCTGATCGGCACCACTGGCATCCAGGATGGTCCGGCTGTCAACCTTGCTGGCAACTTTAAAAGCAACCCTGGCGGGGAAGTTGGCTTTGATGGTACCGGTTATGATGTTGACGCTGGGTCGCTGGGTGGCGATGATACAATGCAGTCCCACAGCCCTTGCCAGCTGGGCTATCCTGGCAATGGGCATCTCCACTTCCTTACCTGCCGTCATGATCAGGTCGGCAAATTCATCGATCACCAGCACGATATAAGGCAGGTACATATGCCCTTCCTTCGGGTTGAGCTTCTTCCGCATGAACTTGGCATTGTACTCCTTGATGTTCCGCACCTGGGCATTCTTCAGGAGTTCATACCTCGTATCCATCTCAATGCATAGGGCGTTCAGGGTATTGACCACCTTGCGGGTATCTGTGATGATGGCCTCTTCCTCACCAGGCAGCTTGGCAAGGAAATGTTTTTCAATAGCTGAGAACAATGACAGTTCCACCTTTTTGGGATCCACCATCACGAACTTCAATTGCGATGGATGCTTTTTATACAACAGGGAGATGAGGATGCTGTTGATACCCACCGATTTACCCTGTCCGGTAGCACCCGCCATGAGCAGGTGGGGCATCCGGGTCAGGTCGGCGATATAGTTCTCGCTGGAGATGGTCTTACCCAGGCAGATGGGCAGGTCCATCTTGGCCTGCTGGAATTTCTCTGACGCGATCTGTGAACGCATGCTCACCACCTCCTTATTCACGTTAGGCACTTCGATACCGATGGTTCCCTTGCCCGGTATCGGGGCGATGATGCGGATGCCCAGAGCTGCCAGACTCAGGGCGATATCGTCTTCCAGGTTCTTGATCTTGGATATGCGCACACCGGCAGCCGGAACGATCTCATACAGGGTTACGGTGGGGCCGATGGTTGCCTTGATCTTGGAGATCTGGATATTGTAATTGCTGAGGGTGGAGATGATCTGGTCTTTGTTTCGTTCCAGTTCATTGGTATCAATAGCAACTCCTTCTGACTGATGATCTTCCAGCAGTTCGATGGCCGGATATTTATAATCAGGCAGGTCCATGATAGGATCGTAGTGGCCGAGAGAAGGGTCATCAATGATCTTTTCTTCCACGGCCTCAGCTATCTCCAGTTCCATGTTATCGTCGTCGGAGGGAAGAGGATTCACTGCAGGCTTGATGATCTCTGCCGGATCTCGGGTAATGGTGTGCAGCTCCATCTCAGGAGCAGGGTCGTCTTCATCCTCCGCAATCTCTGTCTCGTTTTCCTGACCATCTTCGGCAGAAATGATATCACCTGAAGAGGTGTACACAGGGGCATCAGATACCGGTTTGTCATGTTCATCTGCCGGCAACTCTTCTTTCGGACTTTTTTTCCACTGCAGATCAATTCTATGAAAGACCACCAGATAAATAAGAGCTGTCACTACAAGAATGGCAGCCGTTCCTATCTTGCCGGTAACTGCTTCCAGGCTGTCTGTCATTCCTTTTCCGAAGGCGCCTCCCCAGGGGAAAGGTTGGTTGTAGAGGATAAAACCCAGTGCGGTACTTAACCAGACCAACCAGAGAATTCCTCTGAAAAAATGCTTACGAAGGGGGAAGACCCGTCTGCTGAAGAAGGTATTGACACCCAGGATGAGCAGCCACCAGACGAACAGGAAGCTGGCTATGCCATACCATTTATAGAAGAACAGGTGGCCGGTAGCTGCACCCAGATTTCCAAGCTGATTAGAGGCTTTTCTGTCGGTGCGGAACACACCACCTACCGTATTTTCCTGTACCAGGCTGAAATCTTTGCTCCAGGTGAACAGGTAGCTGATGAAAGATACCAGCAAAAAAAAGCTTAGCAGGATCAGCAGGATGCCGGCAGTTCTGGTGGTACGCTCATCACGAATAAAACCACGGAGGTTTACTGAACGTGCTGGTTGCTTCTTCTTCTTTTTGGTGGCCATGTGAGGTGGAGGTAAAAATACAATATGCCATTTGTGTTAACAGGCGGCTATTGTGCAGAAACGCTCTAGGGTGTACAGGATTGTGGAAGATCAGTGCCGGTTGCAATCTGCACTGACGTTTTGCTGCTGTGCACCATCTATGAAATCATCTTCGAAGTTGCGCACTTCGTACCTGCTTCCGCAGTATTGCTCTTCGTAGGTAGATTCCACTCCATAATAATAGTAGGAGTAGGTGCAGGTAGAGCATATGGTACAGCCGGCGGCACTGAGCATCAGCAGGGCGGCACAAAACAGTGACAGGAGATTCTTTGATCGCATGTATGGTAAAGTTACAATCTGAATTCAGCTAATATGCGCTCCAGATCAACAATATAGGTGTGTCGCTGTGCACGGCTTAGGTCACAGATATGCTGGGCGGTTCCTCCGGAGAGTCCAGAGCCATTGGCGGTCATCCATTTCTCCAGCTTTTCCTGGTCATGCCATTTCCCCAATATTTCTTCCAGTCGTTTGCAGTAGGTAATGAGCTTTTTGGGCTGTTTGTACTTGTTATCTGTCAGAAACTGACGGGCAAATAATGCCCGTTTGATCATTTTGCGAAGGTCGTGCAGTTCAAACTGAGAGTTGTCATGGGTCAGCATGTCTTCCAGTTCCTTCCAGCCATGTACGATGGCCTTATTCATGCCTTTCGTGATTTTCCTGTTGCCTGCAATGCGGATCAATTTCCGGTACCCCTTATTGATAGAAGGAGAAGATTTCCTGTATGCCTTTTTCCATTGTTTATGCATGGAATCGGTCAGTCGGGGATGAAACAGGGCGTCAGCAACCTCAGGAAATTGCATTCGGATCAGCAGATCATGGTGTTGCTGGTGATCGCGAATCTTACCAGACAGCTCATAGAGATTATGCCAGGCCTTCCATTCCTTTCTTTTGACACGATCAGGTGCTACCAGTTTCAGGAAGTACACGTATGCCTGGAGCCGTTTGCAGTCCAGCCTGAGTTTGTGGAGATCTTCCGCTTTGCCGCACCTTTTATATGCACGCACATCCTTCTTCCACTGTTGTAGGTTTTCTTTCACCCACAGCGCAGAATCAGTTGATTTGCGTGCCTTTTTTTTCATATGCGGAAAATGAAAGTAATTGTTCTGGCTGACATCACCCAATATTCCGGTCACAATGGCTGTCAGGATGGACTCGCCCGCATCGAATTGACTATCTTTGCAGCAAATTCCACGATACATGAGCAATGCATTTTTCAGGGTACCTGCAGCCATTAATGAGCCGGTGAAAGGATATGCTCCGGGCAGCCCCGAAAGAGAAAAGCTGAAACAGGCTCTGAGCGAGCTAAAGGCAGCAACAGCAGATATTCCGATGTTCATCAACGGCCAGGAGGTACGCACCGGGAAAACGGTGACCATGCACCCACCGCATGAACTGAGTCATACCCTTGGTCACTACCACAAGGGAGGTAAGGAACATATTCAGCAGGCCATAGATGCTGCACTTGCCGCAAAGCACGACTGGGAGAATACCCCATGGGAACAACGGGCATCCATTTTCCTGAAAGCAGCTGATCTGCTGGCCGGCCCATACAGATATAAGATGAATGCGGCCACCATGCTGGCACAAAGCAAGAATCCTTTTCAGGCAGAGATCGATGCTGCCTGCGAACTCATAGATTTCTGGCGTTTCAATGTGCAGTACATGGCACAGCTCTATGCCGAGCAACCTGAAAGTCAGCCGGGCATGTGGAACAGGATGGAACACCGGCCTCTGGAAGGTTTTGTGTTTGCTCTGACACCGTTCAACTTTACTTCTATAGCGGGTAATCTGCCTACAGCACCGGCTCTGATGGGCAATACTGTGGTTTGGAAACCTGCCAACTCAGAGATCTATTCTGCCTGGGTCATTATGGAGATCCTTCGCGAAGCAGGATTGCCTGATGGGGTGATCAACCTGGTGTATGTGGGCGGAGTAGAAGCCGGCGAAGTGATCTTCAGTCACCCGGATTTTGCCGGTATTCACTTTACAGGATCCACCCAGACCTTCCAGACCATTTGGAAGACGATTGGAAATAACATAGCCGGATACAAAAGTTATCCGCGTATCGTGGGAGAGACCGGAGGAAAGGACTTTGTAGTAGCCCACAAAAGCGCAGATGCGATGGAAGTAGCCACCGCACTCGTAAGGGGAGCATTTGAATTCCAGGGTCAGAAATGTTCTGCTGCGTCCCGTGCATACATTCCTGACAATATATGGCCGGCAGTCAAAGAAAAGATGCTGACCGATCTGGCAAGCATCAAAATGGGAGGTGTGGAAGATTTTGGCAACTTCTTCAATGCCGTCATTGATGAGAAAGCTTTTGACAGCATAGCCGGATATATTGACCAGGCCAAAGCCGACGGACTGGAGATCATAGCCGGAGGAGGACATGACAAGACCAAAGGATATTTCATTGAACCCACCGTTATTCTGGCGAAGGATCCTGCATACCGTACCATGTGTGAAGAGATATTCGGACCCGTGCTGACCATCTTTGTGTATCCGGCAGAAGAGTGGACCGCCACCCTGAAGCTTGTTGACAGTACTTCACCTTATGCACTGACCGGTGCCATCTTCTCCCGCGATCGCTATGCCATCAATGAGGGAGTGAACCTGCTGCGTCATGCCGCCGGAAATTTCTATATCAACGATAAACCGACTGGTGCTGTAGTAGGACAACAACCATTTGGTGGTGCCAGGGCTTCCGGTACCAACGATAAGGCTGGTTCCATTCTGAACCTGCTTCGTTGGGTTTCTCCGCGGGCCATCAAGGAAACGTTCGTACCACCTACTGATTACAGATACCCATTCCTGCATAGCTGAATATGATACGCCACCACCTGTTTCTCCTGCTGCTCATTGCTGCTGTCTCGGGCGTACATGCCCAGATGATAGCGGTTGATGATGTAGTTACCGTGAATGAAGATGAAGAGGTGGTCATTGATGTGCAGTTCAACGATATCAATCTGGGTGGTGGGCTTACCACTACTTTCCTGTACACTACGCCACCCAATGGCAGCCTTGAGTTGCTGGATAATGACAGCATCCGGTACACTCCGGATCCTGACTATAATGGGGTGGATACTTTCAGCTACCAGGTCTGTAATGGAGTAGAACCCGTACCCGAATGTGATTTTGCCCTGGTCATTGTGACGGTGCTTCCGTTGCCTGATTATCCGATCGCATCCGATGATACTGTCATTACCACCGTGGCCACTTCTGTAGTAGCTGATGTACAGGCAAATGATATTAATCTGGATGCAGAAAATCTGGTTACTGCCGTGGTGACCTCTCCTTCCAACGGAACTGCGGTGGTCATTCTGACCGACAGCATCCTGTACACGCCGGCTGGTTTCTATACCGGATGGGACTCTCTGCAATACAGTGTGTGCAAGACGGGCTCTTCCATCTATTGTGACAGTGCCTGGTTGTTCATCCGTGTAGATACGGTCAATTTTTTTCCGCCTGTAGCACTGGATGATTCCTTCATGGTGGATGCAGGTTCCGAAACCATGCTGGATGTCCTTGTCAATGATTTTGATGGCGATGGGGATGCCCTTGTTCTCAGTGAGATCATTCCGGTTTCTGGTCTTGGTTTTGCGAGTATAGAATCAAATATGATCAAGTATCTGGCCATCGGAACAGGAACAGATACATTTTTCTATTCAGTTTGCGATGCCAACCTGCCCAGCTATTGTGATACAGCCATGGTAGTTGTTACCATGCTGGATATTGATATTCCGGATTCTTTCAGTCCGAATAATGATGGATTTAATGAGATCTTTGAGATCAACGGCCTGGTGCAATATCCCGGATTCGAATTAAGCATTTTCAATCGCTGGGGGCAGCTTGTTTACCGAACCACAGAACCAGACTTTAAATGGCATGGAGAGATCAGCATAGACGGAGCCAACTCCAGTGATGAAGTGGTACAGGGTACCTATTATTATTTTTTGCAATTAAATAATGGTTTTGAACCGTTGACCGGAAGCATAGTACTGAGAAGATGAACAGGAGGTGCATATATCTGATCCTGCTGCTGCTGCCTCTTCTGGGGCAGACACAGAACGAGCCGGTATTTGACCAGTACAGGTTCAATCAACTGGTGCTCAATCCCGCTTATGCCGGAAGTCAGGGTACTCTGGAGGGAACAGCCATGGCCAGAAGGCAATGGGTAGGACTGGAAGATGCACCCGGAACAGAGTCGGTCATTCTGCATGCGCAGCTTGCCAATGGTAAGATCGGGCTGGGCGGAAAGCTATTGCATGACCAGATTGGCCCTACCGAAAAAACCACCTACGCACTGGACTATGCCTACCGGATGTATATGGGGTCAGGTACCCTGGCTGTAGGCCTGGAATTATCTGCAGCAAATTACCGGTTGAATTATACCCAGCTTGATGCGTATCAGGATGGAGATCCTGCGTTTACCGGAGTACCCGGGCAACTGATGTCTTACAATGCAGGTCTGGGTGTGTGGTTCAACAGCAAACGGTTTTACAGCGGATTATCTGTTCCTAATGTGGTCAGCAAGGCAGACGAGAATGACCCGCTTGCCCCGGTACTCAACGAATTGGATCCATACATTCAAACTATTCATGCTTACTGGACCGGTGGTTATATGTTGCAGCTTTCCAGGAATGTTGCCCTGTTGCCGCATGGTATGGTCAGGTATGATCTGCACGCACCAATCGTGTATGAAGGTGGCCTGGAGCTCCTGTTCAGAGAGCAGGTGCAATTAGGTGCTGCCTGGCAATCTGTAGAGGCGCTGACCATAAAAGGAGAGTTCTTTCTGGACCTGAACAATACACTTTCAGACAGAGCTCTGGGTGTTGGGTATGCCTATAATCAGCGACTGGATGAGACCCAGCCGGTATTTGGGTCAACACACGAGGTTTTTATAACATTACAATGGAATAAGCGGGCAACACGTTTTGTCAGCCCGCGTTTCTTCTGATATGCGTAGATCGTTTTCCATAGGTCTGCTACTGCTGCTTCCATTGATTACATGGAGTCAGTCTGAGAAGCGTTTCATCAAATCTGCCAACAAGCTGTTTGAAGCCGGCGCCTACGCAGAAAGTGCCGCCATTTATCTGATCCTGTTGCAACAACATTACCAGGATGATCTCAACCGCAACCTGGCTGTTTGTCTGGAACAAATGGGCGATCATAAAGCCGCAGAGTACTGGTACGAGAAATACCTGACGGTTCACCCGGAAGATATGCCTGCCTTACTTTCCTATGCTCACCTGCTGAAGTACAACGGCAAGTACCATCTGGCTAAAGAGGCTTATCTGCTCTATGCAACTGCTGACCCGGTGGGATACTACTTTGCGGGCACCTGTGATTATGCCATCAATAACCAGGACAGAACGAATACCTGCTTCATAGAAGGATTGGGCATCAATACTCCCGGTTCTGACATATCGCCCGCATTCATCAATCGCGGAATCATGTTCTCATCCAATGGCGATCTGGGTGTGGAAGGCAAAAAACAGGAAAATGATCCGGGTTCTGGATCACCATTCTATTCACTATACTACGTATCTGAAGAAAATACTAATTACCAGGCATCTGTTCAGCCATTGCGTGATATCAACCAGCAATACAATAATGCAGCAGTATCCTATGACCAGATGCTGGATCGTATTTTCATCACAAGGAATAATTATCTGCATGGCAGGCTGATCAAAGACAAAGACCGGATGGTGCAGCTCAGCATCATGGAAGGCCTGATAGATGGTTTGAGTGTTTATAAACTTCGACCTTTTGAATGGAACGACAAGACCTACTCTGTAGGGCAGCCTTTCGTCTTGCCGGGAGGTGACCTGCTGCTGTTCGTGAGCGATATGCCCGGAGGTTTTGGCGGCACAGACATCTATTATTGCATCAACACCGGCGATGGTTGGTCAGAACCCATCAATATGGGTGCTCCTGTCAATACTCCCGGAAATGAGATGTATCCCTTCCTGTCTGATCAGCAGATACTGTACTTTTCATCAGACTATCTGCCTGGTTTTGGTGGTCTGGATATTTTCATGTCTGCCAGAGATGGCCAGCACTGGAGCAAACCAGTTAACATGGGCTTGCCGCTTAACAGCAGCCAGGATGACTTCGGATTGATCCTGACCAAAGGTTCTGGTTATTTCTGCAGCAACAGACCAGGAGGGGCAGGAAATGATGATATCTACCGGGTGGCTTTTCTGAAGCCGGTCGCTGATCTGAATGTGATCAATGCGAGACTTCAACCGGTGGCAGATGCCCTGGTCGTGCTCTATGAAAATGATCATCGGGTAATGGAAGCAGAAACCGACCTCAGCGGGCATGTGACTCTGCCTGTTGAAGAAGGGCATCAGTACAGTGTGCATATCAGCAAGGATGGCTATATGGAATCTGTAGTTGATTTTCTGGATCAGTACAGAAGCACCACCGGCAGTATGGAAGTGAGTTTGCTGGAGTATTATGATTATATAGATGAGTCAGAATGGGAGTATGATATTCCGGGTAACTCCGGTGGTGAGCAAGACACTGCTGACAATGAACAGGGCCGGGATGAACATGACTCAGAACAACACGACGGCATGCTTACGTATGAATTGTTCATTGGCTCCTTTGAAGATCCTGATTATACCCGCATTACTTCACTGGCCAGATTCGGAGAGCTTAGTGTCAGGCAAACAGGCCGTAATGTGCTGGAGTTCTATATCATCAATCTGGATCATGAAACAGCATTAAAAGCACATGAAGCAGCTATTACTGCAGGCTTTCAGACCTCCAGAGTTATCACCTACCGAAACAAAGAACGAATAGACTGAGTATGGCAGAGAAACCTACCATTCTGGTCACCAACGACGACGGTTTTCATGCTCCGGGCATCCACGCTCTGGTGGCAGCCATGAAAGAGATCGGACAGGTCATCGTTCTGGCACCTGACAAACCGCAATCGGGAATGGGTCATGCCATCACCATCAATGATCCTATCAGATTGCAGCAGGTGGACGTGTTTGGCGATGTAGAAGCCTATGCCTGCTCCGGCACACCGGTAGATTGTGTGAAACTGGCAAAAGACAAGATCCTACATCACAAACCGGATCTTTGTGTGTCAGGTATCAACCATGGTTCCAACTCTTCTATCAATATCATTTATTCAGGTACCATGTCTGCAGCTATGGAAGCTGCCATAGAAGGTATTCCGGCTATTGGGTTTTCATTGCTTGATTATGCACACGATGCTGATTTCAGACCATCGGCACACTATGCATCCCAAATAGCCCGGCAGGTACTGGAAAACGGTTTGCCTGATAACACCCTGCTGAATGTCAATATACCCGCCCTGCCTGTTCAGGAGATCAGGGGTATGCGCATATGCAGGCAGGCGGTAGCCAAATGGGAGGAAGAGTACGATGAACGAAATGACCCGAGAGGACATCGCTACTTCTGGCTTACAGGAAAATTTGTGAACTATGATCAGGGTGATGATACAGATGAGTGGGCCCTGGACAATGGTTATGTTTCTGTGGTGCCGGTGCAGTTCGACCTGACCGCTCATCACGCCATTTCATTTTTTCAAAAGAACTGGGATCTGCATCAAACACATCCGGAAAGCCATTCCGGCAGATCCGTAAAAGACCTGGGCTGATATGAATTTCTTTCAACGTGATTCCGTTCTGGTAGGTATAGTGGTGTCTGTATTCTTTTCCATCACCATGTTTTATTGCCTGCACACCATCAATTCCATGTTGATAGGCCGGCCATTTGGCGGTGCTTCTTTTCAGGGTGTTACCGAACGTTTCGTTTCTACACTTGCGGTTTTCTTTAATATAATTCCCTTTGTAATTTATCTGCGAACCAGGAAAGACCTGAGTATGAAAGGGGTGGGTATCGTGACCGTTTTGCTGGCCTTGTTTGTGCTGGTATTCTACTATATACTCTGATGAAGTACTATATCCTGGCTGGAGAGGCCAGCGGCGATCTGCATGCAGCCAACCTGGTGAAGGCCCTCCGGGAACAGGATACCCAGGCACAGTTTCGTGGTTTTGGCGGAAAGCGTATGCAAGCCGAAGGCGTACAACTTGACCGGCATATAGACCAGCTGGCCTTCATGGGTTTTACAGAAGTGCTGCTGCACCTGCGCAAGATCTCTGCCAATTTCAAAACAGCAAAACAAAGCATCAGTAACTTTCAGCCGGATGTTGTCATCTGCATTGATTACCCCGGATTCAACCTGCGCATGCTGCCATTCATCAAATCACTTGGCATCAGAACGGTCTATTATATCTCACCTCAGTTGTGGGCATGGAAAGCCGGACGGGTAAAGACCATCAAACAGTATGTTGACCACATGCTGGTCATTCTGCCATTTGAAAAAGCCTTTTATGAAGGCTATGATTATCAGGTGGAATATGTGGGACATCCACTGCTCGACGAGATCAGCGATATGGATGCAGAACCGGATTTTCTTCCTAAAAACTGCTTGCCCGATGGCTCCCTGGTAGCCTTGTTACCCGGAAGCCGCAAACAGGAACTGAAACGATCCATGCCGGTCTTGCTGGAGGTTGCCAATGAAAGAGCTGATTTACAATTTGTGATCGCGGGTGCTCCCTCACTGGATGCGGCAGCATATGCATCTTTCGATCTGCCTGCCAATGTGCACCTGGTGCATGGTCAGACTTATGCACTTCTGCAGCATGTGAAGGCCGCCCTTGTAACCAGTGGAACCGCTACCCTGGAGACCGCCCTGTTTGGTGTTCCACAGGTGGTATGTTATCGTGGTAGCACCCTGTCATACTGGATCGCCAGAAGACTGGTGAAGGTTCGTTTCATCAGCCTGGTCAACCTCATCATGAACAGTGAACTGGTACCTGAACGTATTCAGAGCAGTTTTAACAGAAGGCAATTGCTGCGGGATCTCGATGATTTGCTCCAACCTGAAAAGGCAGCGATCATGCAACAGGGCTATATGGAATTGCGCTTGAAGCTTGGCGGACAAGGGGCCTCTTCCAGAGCAGCCGCCATTATTACTGATGCCTTGCACAAGGCTTTGTAACTTTAAACTACAAATTTGTTTTATGTACAAGTTATTTGCAGGTTTTTGCCTGCTTCTGTCTGTTTCTGTTTCAGCACAAAAGACCGGTGGAGTATATCTGCCTGAACCCGATGCGCAAACCCCTGACTGGTTCCTGCCGTTGTATGCTGATGAGATTCCAAATGTCTTTGTCATGGACAGTCTGTTTGATGCAAGTCATCTGAACGGGATGCCGGAAGAAGAACACAGAACGATCTGGGAATTCTACTACCAGCGCTGGAGAAGGTCGGTGGAACCGTTCATTCAGGCCGATGGCAGTGTGGCACAAGTGGAAGTATCAGCCACCGGAACAGTGCATGCTAAGGCCACAGGTTCCTGGACCCTGGCAGGACCGGCCACCACACATTTTGATGCGGCCGATGATCCGTCTCAACCGGAATGTCCGTGGCAGGTGAATGTCTATGCTATCACTGCCGATGTCAACAACCCCGACAGAATGCTTGCTGCTGCAGAAACAGGCGGCCTGTTCTATTCTTCGAATAAAGGTCTGGCATGGACACTGGCACTGGATAATGCAACAACCTATGGATCAGTGGCCATTTCTCCCGGCGACCCGGATCTGATGCTGGCCGGAGCTAACGGAAGCCTTGCAAGAAGCACCGATGGCGGCAGCAGCTGGACCACTATGTCTCTCGCTGCCGGAAATATTCACTCGATTGCTTTTCATCCTTCTGATCCGCAGAAAGTTTTGCTGGCAACAGACTATGGTTTATTCAGATCAACTGACGGCGGACTTTCATTTGCAGTAACAGATGGAATCACATCACATATGTACGATGTGTATTTTCATACAACAGATCCGGAAAGGGTCATCGCCATCCGGGTTCAGTCTGGTGTGATAGACTGCATGCGCAGCAACGATGCAGGTGTCACCTTTGAAAGCGGGTTTGCCGGTGTTACTCCGGTCAATACCTCTGGTGCCCGTATGTCTCTGACTGCCGATGATCCTGAGCGGGTGTATGTGGTTGCCCTCGGCACGCTTCCTTCCGTAACCGCTCCGCATGTGTATCGTTCAGATGATGGTGGTATAAGCTGGGAACTCATGTGCATCGGTATTGAGAGTGGCCTTACCGGTGATGACTCCTCACCACTCGGAATGAGCAATGGTCAGGGTTTTTATGATCTGGATATCGTGGCAAATCCCCTGAATGCAGATGAGGTCATCGTGGCTTCTACTACTGCCTATCGCTCTACCAATGGTGGCAGCAGTTTCCTGCGCCTGGGTGGATACGGAGGTTCCTTCAACATCCATCCGGATATCCAGGAAATGATCGCCATAGATGGAGATACCTGGATCACCACTGATGGCGGAGTGAACTACTCTACAGACTTTTTTGCTTCCACAGCTAATTATGAATCCCGCACCAATGGCATTTTCGGCACAGATTTCTGGGGCTTCAGCCAGGGATGGAATGCAGACTATATGGCAGGCGGACGATACCACAATGGCAACACATCCTTATCAGATCAATATCCCGAAGGAGCTTCCATTCGTCTGGGTGGCGGAGAAGCGGGCACCGGTTATGCCATGGCGGGAAGAGAAGGTTATTTCGCCTTTTCTGATATAGGAAACTTTCAGGTTCCTCTTTCTTTTGACGGTCCCAGAAAATATTTTGCATTTGGCATGTACCCCAATGAGGATGGATACGGTTTTGATGCCAGCGATGTAGAGTTTCTTCCTTACTGCTATGGGGTGGTTTTCCTGGGAAACGGGAATGCGCTATGGCGTTCTGATAACCTCGGGGCGAGCTTCACTACCCTGTATGATTTTGGTGCCGGTATAGGTAATAAGGTCAAGAAATTTGAGATCAGCAGAAGTGATCCGCAAACCATATATGTGGCCACTGCCAACAAACTCAACCGATCTGATGATGGCGGCACCTCATTCACTAATCTTACACTACCCACAGGTGTATCCACTTATAGAATGGATCTGGCCATCGATGCGCAGGATCCGCAAACGGTATGGATATCCTCTCCTTCCAATCCTGCTGGTAAAAGAGTATATGTGACGCACGATGGTGGTGTCAGCTGGGAGAATCTCACTACCACTCTGATAGACGGACAAGGCTATGCCTGTGTGGTGCACCACAAGGGTTCTGAAGGTGGTGTGTATGTGCTGGGTAATAACGGAGCGGCCTTCTATAGGGATGATACCATGGCAGACTGGACAGATGTATCAGACGGACTGCCGGCTGGTAACAGACCCATCAGAAGCTTTGCCTTCTACCGCGACAGCAAGATCCGGGTAGCAGGAAACAGGGGGGTATGGGAACGTGACCTGGAAGATACCTATGCACCCATTGCGCAGCCCACAGTTGACAAGCTGGTATCTGCCTGTGCGCTGGATACTTTTTATTTCGAAGATTACTCGGTCATGGATCACAGTGGTGCCACCTGGTCCTGGAGTTTTTCACCAGCTCCTGAATTTGTAAGCAATGCAACTGCCAGAAATCCGAAAGTGGTGTTTGGCGCAGAAGGGGTGTATGACTTCACCCTGACCATTTCCAATGCCTGGGGAACAGACACGAAAACAGAAACAGGAGCCATCAGCATTTCCGGAAATGAATGTGGAGTCGATACTGTTGCCGGTATGGCTATCGCCCTGAACGGTAATGCCGATCCTGCAGATGTGTCCGTTCCGCCTTTGGGTATTACCACCAACCACCTGACCATTTCCATGTGGTTCAAACCCGATGGCATCCAGACAGACTACAGCTCTTTGTTCATGCTGGAAGGATCTGATGCAGCCGGATTCAATTTCCGTCCCGGCGATAACAAACTGGGGTACCACTGGCCGGGCGGTGCCTGGTGGTGGGAGAGTGGACTGATTGTACCCGAAGGCCGCTGGTCGCACCTGGCCATGGTGGTGGAACCTGACGGCATCACACTGTATGTGAACGGTGAAGGAAGCAAACACAACATCACGGTCTCGCCAACAAATTTAGAAAATAATAATGTATTACTGGGTTCCTATAAGCACTGGGGCGGGCGATATATAAAAGGCGAGATGGATGAAGTGGCCGTATATGATCGTTCCATGAGTGAAGAAGAGATACAGGATCTCATGCACCTGACGCGGAACAATCCGCATCCGGACAACCTGCCGCAGGATGATGAATCTTTGATAGCCTACTATCAGTTCAACGAAAGTGTCGGCTATTTCTATAATAAAGCTGGTGGTAATCAGGCCTTACCGGAAGGCAGTGCAGTACAGATCGCATCTACAGCTCCAGTGGCCGGCGGTACGTTTGACAGGGTGTATGCAGATACGGAAGATCCGGTAGTATTTGATCACACAGGAGTTACACTCACATGGGCAGAAGTGCCCGGAACAGATGTGGTGGTATCCCGTTTGCATGCCCGTCCGGATGTGGTTCCCGGCGATTCTTTGTTACCCGATCCGGAGCGGTATTTTATTGTGAGGCAGTTCAACGGCGCTGGCACCGCATCTCTGAATGCGATCAGTTTTACGTCCATAGGTGGTATCAACGACAGTATGACTGCCCATCCTGAATATGTGGAGTTATACAACAGGCCATACTATTCCGAAGGAGATTCCTGGGGAGATCTGTTTGCTACCGCAGATGAGGCCGCGGGAAGCACTCTTGCCTTTTCTCCTGCGGGCGACAGCTGGCTGGGACAGTTTTCTATCTCGGCCGATGCAAAGGCGTATGCAGGCAGCACTGCTCTGGAGACGGAAGTTGCCGGAGGAATAACCCTGTATCCCAATCCTTCGGCCGATGGCTGGATCCACTGGAGAACGACCATGAACGCAAGAGATGGCTATCAGGTCAGGATCACAGATGTTGCAGGCAGGGTCGTGAGACAGTTCCGGGTGAATGTTGGACTTTCAGACCAGGAGCAACATGTCCTGATCTCTGCACCTGGAACCTATCACCTGGAGCTGATCTTTACAGATGGCAGCAGGCAGGTGCTGCCATTTGTGGTAGCTTATTGAGGCTTTTCCGATTTGCCAATTCCCTGTATATTTGCACCCTCTTCGGGGGCATAGCTCAGTTGGCTAGAGCGTTTGCATGGCATGCAAGAGGTCGTGGGTTCAAGTCCCACTGTCTCCACGGAAACAGGAATACCTTACGGTGTTCCTGTTTTTTTTGAAGGAACCCAGAAAATCAAGAACATCAAGTATCAGATGAACGACCGTCTCGTCCCGCCTTACAGATGTGGCGAAACGCAGTGAGCCAGCAGCTGTTTTGCGGGAAGGTCGTGGGTTCAAGTCCCACTATGCGCCGCTTGGGAATACCTTACGGTGTTCCTGTTTTTTTTGAAGGAACCCAGAAAATCAAGAACA